>Ga0164292_10000059_pt1 | contig 70181 bp, 65 predicted proteins | sample GEODES117metaG_FD_111486 | JGI IMG/M metagenome (GOLD analysis project Ga0164292, IMG submission 111486) | Eutrophic lake water microbial communities from Lake Mendota, Wisconsin, USA - GEODES117 metaG | ecosystem: Environmental > Aquatic > Freshwater > Lake | place: USA: Lake Mendota... | reverse complement strand
TAAAGCAAATTTTATGATAAATAATTTTGTTCAACTCATTTATGAGAGTTTTATGCGGCACCCACCGCGTAGGCCTAGAACGCTAACACACAAGGAGAAAACAAATGGGACGCCCTTTAGGTAAAAAGTTTTTTGGCGGTGACTACAACTATCGTCAAACAGGTGAAGCAGTTGGCGGCGAAGGAGTTGCCAGCGTGACAGTTGGTGGAACAAACAACTCGTCTGGTTATACCACAGGTGATGCAGTAACATTTGCAGCACCTGGTATTGCAGGCGGCCAAACAGCAACTGGTACTATTGTGGCCACTGCTGGCGCAATTGTTAGTATTACAGTTACCAATGCAGGTTCTGGTTATACATCAGCACCAGCAGTAACCGCAGCCACTGGCACAATTGGTACAACCACACTGACAGCAGTGCTTACCACTGGTGCTGCTGCTCGTCGTAACGCTATTGCTCCGCAAGTGCGTATCAGCAGCACAAACCGTACCAGCGGCAACGACATTGTGAAACAAAAAGGCAGCACTCGCTTTGTTTGCACAAGTCAGGATGGCACAGCACTTTGCAAGCTGGTAGCAGCTACACCAGGCGCAGCAGGCGAAATGGCTATTGTAGCTACAGACAGTCAAAGCAGCACCTACTGGGTTCGCAGAATTACCAAGAACAAGGTAGAATTAGTGCAAAACACAGATGGTGGCACAGGGTTTGATTTTGAAACCGGCGACACAGCTAAATGGACCATCACTGGTTCAGCGGCTGCTCCTGTTGCAGGCGGACACCCAGCAGCATCAACCACTGTTGGTGCAACCACAGCTGACATGGGCACTGTGGTACTAGCTAACGCTTGATAGCAGTTTTACTGTTTGGAAAGAGGGCTTTGGCCCTCTTTTCTTATGAGCATAAATAAAGCAAACGGCAGAATCATATGAGCATAGTTAAAAATGTAAGCGGACCATACACAATCAATACCATTGATAAAGACGACCCTATCATTTTGGATAGCAATGTTGTTATTATCAAAGGTAACCTAACGGTGATTGGTAACTCTGCTAGCATCACCAGTAATAATACCAGTATCACTGACAACATTATTACCCTGAATGCAGGTTATGTTGGTGTAACTCCACTGCCAATTCCAGCTGGTTTAGAAATAGTGCGCGGCGGAGACATCAGTAATCCTGATATGTACCTACGCTGGAATGAAGCCAGTACCAGCTGGCAGGTAACCAATAATGGAACAACTTTTTATAATATTGTAGCAACTACTACTGGTAATACTCGAGTAGTTGATGATTCTAGTCCACAATTGGGCGGCAACCTGTTTACCAATGGAAATTGGATAACTGATAGCACAGGTGCAATTAAAATAGATCCAGCCACCAATCTACAGATTGATGGCAATGTTGCGCTCAAAATGTTTACTTCAGTTCCGCCAGTGTTGCCAAATTATAACATTTTACACGCAGGCAATGTGGCAGCAGGTGGCACCGGGCTGTATGTTACATCAGCAGAACAAGATATCGTAGGCGAGGAATTGATTAGCAAACGCAAAGCCATCGTCTACTCAATTATATTTTAGGAACACAACATGGCAATACAAAGCACAGTAATCACATCAGGCGCACCGCAAAGCATGCTCACCGCTGCAGGGAACATTGCAGTGACCACAGTTTATCTATGCAACCGCAGCAGTACCACAGTGACCACAAACGTTTATATTGTTGCCAATGGTGTAACAAACTTTGATAATTTAATTTACAGTAACCTTGCTATAGCAAGTAATGACACCTATATCATGGAACAAGAACGATTGATTTTAAGTGTTGGCGATAGTATAAGAGCAAACACTGATTCTCTTTCGTTTGACTCACTGGTTGCCACAGTAACATTCACGAGCATCTAACATGGGTAGATTTCTAAAAAATACCAAAATTCAAACTGCAGGATACGGTGCAGTGATGCCAGTTGGTTCCACTGCATTGCGTCCTACAGCCCCTGTCAATGGTGATTTTAGATTCAATCAAGATACAAACAAAGTAGAGGTGTATTATCAAAGCGCCTGGAATAGTTTGTCAAAGATTGGTCAAGTTACCATAACCAAAGACACATTCACCGGTGACAGTAGTACCACCAACTTTAGTATGACAGAAAGTTATAGTGCTGGGCAAGAAAATAGAATTATTGCAGTGGTAGGCAATGTGTTTCAAAATCCTGGAGTTGCTTTTACTGTAAACGGTTTTGTAATAACCTTTACATCACCTCCGCCATTTGGCCAAACTATTATTGTGTTGCATGGATTCGCTAGCACAAATCCAGCCTAAGGAGTAGGGCATGGCCATAGGAAGAGTTGCAGGTCCAATGTTGTTGTCGGAATTAGACCGACAAGGCATAGATCTGAGCTTCACAACCAACAGTAACAAACTTATTGAACTAGATTTTACTAACTTTAGAATCTATGTCAAAGGTGGTACAATTGGTGATCATGTGTTCAGTATCAACGGTAACCTAGCCGCCGGCAATGTTGTGCTTGACTCCGGAGCTTTGATTACCACGCAACAACTCAATCAGCCATTAACACTCAGAGCCAATGGTGTTGCAAATGTTACTGTTATAAATGCAAATGTTATCAGTGGTCGAGTAGACAGCACAGTAATTGGCGGTCTTACTCCTAGTCTGGGAACTTTTACATATTTGAATGCAAATGTCCTAGGCACTTTTGCACTTGCTAATGTTAGTAATTTAACTGCCAATAGAATTCCATTCACTAACAGTTCTAATACCTATCTTGAAGACACTGATCTAAAATATTTTGCAGCTAACAATTCATTGATCGTAGCAAATCTTACCGTTACTGAATTACAAACGTTTACCACACTAGATGCTGCAAACATCATTCTTCGAAATTCAAATCCAACCAGCATTACATTTATTGCTGCAAACAACTGGATCAAGACCAGCACTATCTTTAATTATTTTGAATCTAATAATGTGGTACGGGCAGGCAACATTCAGTTGGATGGCCCAAATACTAATCAAGTTTTGTTTGTTGATGCAGCAGACAGTCGCAGAATCAAAGGCACAACTTTTTTAACATTTGATGGCACCAGTCTACGTGCCAATGGCGTAACAAGATTAGGCAATATCAATTTGTCGCAGAATTTAGTTACAACTGCTGTTACCAATCAAGACCTAACCATTAGTCCTGATGGCATAGGCATTGTTAGTTTTAACAACAAGCGTGTTACAGACCTGGCCGACCCGACCCAGCCTAGTGATGCAGCTACCAAAAACTATGTTGATGGCCTGATTGTTGTAAGCACTGCTAGCACAAGAAGCATTTTCCAATTGGACACCAAGGTCGAAGCGGCCGACAATGGATCAACTGCTGCCAACATTGTGTTTGTGGTTGATGGCTTTGAAAATGGCAGAATTGAAAACGGTTTTGTGACTTGGCAAGACATTGAAATTTTTGACAACTATGTTACTTCACAAGCGGGCCCACTAAATCTGCAACCTGGCTCAGGCGACAGGATTATACTAGATACCGTGACCAGTGTGAGATTACCTGCAGGTAACAGTGCTGAACGACCAGTGGCAGGTTTTGAACAGACAGGCGATTTTAGATTCAACACAGAATTTCAAACAGTTGAATGGTACAACGGAACAGACTGGAAAAATCCATTGATGGCCACAGTGACCAGCCAGGCAATTGTGCCGGACGGCACCAATGCTGTTTACACGCTGTCTCAAACCAGTACCACAGAAAGTGTACTAGTTAATTTCAACGGTGTGATTCAACGCCCCAGTACCACCTATGCCGTAGCAGGCAACTTGATTACTTTTACCACTGTTCCACTGGCGTCAGACATAATTGAAGTAAGATTCCTTAACGGAACCACAGCGCAGGCTACCAATCCAATTGTGGTTGACTCTTCGTACGCCAACATCAGCATATCAGCTACTACCATCGATTCTTGGTACATGAATGAGTATCGTGCAGTGAAATACACCTACACTGCAAAAAGCACTCTGGGCAACGCTTATGAAATGGGCGAGGTAAAACTGGTGCACGACGGCATAACTGCCTTTTTTACCAGCAGTTTTGTAAGCAAAAGCGGCAACAGTATGATAACTTTCAGCACCACAAACAGTCCAATTGGTACCATGAATGTGCGTGTGCAAGGACTGTATGCTGATACCAGAATCAAATATCACGCAATTTATCTCACAGATCCTGTAACCTAACAGGGCTCCAAGTTTGGCTAAATAGCTATAACCCATGCCTTAGGAGCATAAGATGGCCGTAACACGGATTAAAAATAACCAAATCACTGACGCTACGATTTTTGCGAATATTAAAATCGCTCCAGGCACTATCGTAGGCTCATTGTTCAACCCAGATGTAACAATCAATTCTAATATTGCTATTGTTGGAAATCTCACGGTTTCTGGCAATACAAATACCATTAATAGCACTAATACGCTGGTAAACGACCCATTGGTAATCTTTAACAATGGGTATATTGGTACACCTGCTTATGACATAGGTATTCTAGTAGATCGTAATCTACAACCTATCAGTCCAACAAACTATGGCGCACTAAACACAGCCTGGGTTTGGCGCGAAGCGGATGGTAGTTTTGAGGGTATTTTAACCACAGAAACTGGGACTACTCGTGGTTCTATAAATCGCAGTGCCTATGCCAATCTCATAATTGGCAACACCACTATCCGCAGTACCGGAACAGACTCCAGTGTGGTTGAAGCAGTTGACACAGCCACAGGCGCACTGCAAGTAAAAGGCGGTGCAAGTTTCACCCAAAACATTCAAATTGGCAGCACCGGCAGTTTCTTTGGCGCCAACACAGGTGCCGTGGCAGTTGCAGGTAATCTAGGCATAGTTACTATTTCGCAACAGACCAGTACCCGCCCTGGGTTGATGATAACAGACACCGTTAATAATGGTGCATTAACATTGACTACTGGTGCTTTTGGTGCAAGTTTACAAACCTACGGTGGCACCAACAATGACATTTATATTCAAGCAAACAATCAACCAAGTTTGATTGTGCAAGGTGCCAATGGTGCAGTGGTTGCTACCCGCGGTATCAACAGCACCAATGCCAATGTAGGCGCAATAATTGTAAGTGGCAGCGGAGGTATTGGCATTGGCGGGAACTTAAACACTGGAGCCAGTGCAGGATTTGAAAATCAGAATGTTGTTGTTCAAAGTAACCAACAGAATGATGTGTTGATTGGTAAAAATCAGCGCAAGCAAGGATCATCTGCAAATGTAACTGCACTTGGTGCCGCACAGGGTATTACCAGCATTGGAACAAACGCCACCTTGATTGGTATGGGTGCAGGATCAAATGAACCAGGCGCAAACTCAACTCTAATAGGCAAAGGTTCTGGAAACATTACCACAGGATCTGATAATCAGTTTTTTGGTTATAACACTGGCAGTTTGGTTACTACAGGCAGTAGAAATCTTATACTTGGTGCACATGACGGCAACACCATTGCTACTCTTAACAATCACAGTATCATCAGCGATGGCGAAGGCAATCCAAGAATCAATATTGACAACACAGGCAATGTCTGGGTAGTAAGCACCAACGACAGCGTCAGTACCACAACAGGTGCGCTAACCGTCAATGGTGGTGTAGGCATTCGTGGTAATTTGAATATTGGCGCCAACAGCATCAGCATTAACAGTTTGGTATGGGGTGGTAATGCAGATTCGGCTGGCGGAAAATTATACGCTGGCTATGCAGCATTTACAGAAGCCATCAGCGCCAACAGTGTGGTCATTGGTATCCGTGCTGGCAATCAAGGCACAGGTATTAGAACTACCATAGTAGGCGATAACGCTGGTCGTAGTGGCCCTAGCGACAATGCTACCTTGTTTGGACACTGGGCAGGCCGGGGACTGACTGGCGTTAACAGTACCATGATTGGGCAGGATGCTGGCCGCATGGTAACCACAGCAAACAACAGTCAATTCTTTGGCTGGGCAGCTGGTCGCGAAGTCACAACTGGTAACAACAATGTTATTCTTGGTGCAAATACTGGCAGCACAATTGCAACGCTGGATAACAGAATTATCATTGCCGATGGTCAAGGTATCAGTAGAATTAATATTACGAATACCGGGTCAACAGAAATTACCAGCACCGTAGAAGCAGATTCAATTGGTACCGGTGCACTGATAGTTGATGGTGGTATCAGTGTATACAAGAATGCAAGAATTGGTGGCAACTTAATTGTCACTGGCGAACTTAATGTTATTGGCAACATCACAACCATTGACAGTAATTTCTTAACCTTGGTTGACCCAATTATTGAACTGGGTGTGTCTGCCAATGCAGGAATACTCACAACCAATGATGGAAAAGATCGTGGCTTGGCCATGCACTATTATCTTGGTGCAGACCGCGAAGCATTTTTAGGATTCCAAAACAGCACAGGCAATCTAGTGTACCTAAATGGTGCAATCGAAAGCGGCGCAAATGTTTATTCTGGCAGTTACGGCAGTGTTCACTTTGGTCAACTGCGACTAAGCAACACAACACCAAGCAGCAGTCAAACCACTGGTGCTCTTTGGGTACAGGGCGGCGTAGGCGTTGAAGGTCGTTTAACGGCCAACAATGCTGTGGTTGACAACAATCTAACTGCCAGCGGAACAGATGCGATCATAACATTTGCACCTACTGCAAATGGATATGTAACAATAAATCCACAGACCACTGGCACAATTGACAACATGATCATTGGTGGCAGTACTCCTGTGCCAGCCACATTTACCAATCTCACAGTTACCAACACCATAACCATTCTAGGCAGCGGCAGTGGTAACATTTCACCTTCGGGCAACTTGATATTGAATCCTGGTTTGCCAGGAGATATGAACAATATCTTCATTGGCAACATCACTCCTCGTCAGGCAGCGTTCACTGCTGCCAACATTGGTCAAGATTTGGTAATGAAGGCGTTTGCTGGCAATTCTGTGCTGTTTATTAGTCCAAGTGGAAACTTGTCAGTTGATCAGCGTAATCTTGATTTCAACTTCCAGAGACAAACAGGCAACACATTCAGCACAGTTGGACTTCATGTGGGTACCAACGGCGACTTTGGCGGTACAGATACCTTTAACATCTATTATCAGGGCGATAGCTATGTACCACAGAGTGCTATCACAGCCAACACCGTAGGACAGTTGCCTGGTTGGACAATATCTAGCAGCAGAGGCACAGGACACTCACCCGCCAACTCACAGGATGGCGATGTAATTGGCACCTTTGGTGCTTACGCTTACACCAGTCAATACAATGAAATCACTGGCATCAGAACAGTAGCACAAGGTACTACCGCTGCTGCCAGTGGTATTGGTGGTGAATTACAAATTTGGACCAAACGCGACAACAGCGATCATTCGTTGGCAGTTCGTGTGGACAACAACCAAAAAACAACATTTACTGGGCAAGTGGCAATTGCCAACAGTACCACCAGTACAACCACTTCCAGTGGTGCCTTGTATGTGCAGGGCGGCACAGCAATTGGTGGTAATCTAAATGTGAGCGAAGGTGCTCGTATCAACGACCAGCAGAATCACAATAGAGACTTTTATGTTCGCGGCGGCAACGACTCAACGCTAATATGGGCCAGCACCAGCAGCACCTATAATCAAGTGCTGATTGGTAACAGTGCTGTGGCAGCTAATCTTGTGATTGGCGCCAAGCTGCAAATCAACAGTACTGATTCCTTGCTACTGCCAAGAGGCACTGAAGCACAGCGACCTGGATTCATTGGCTATGGTTCAACAAGCCCAGGCATGATACGATTCAATACCATTGCCAATGATATTGAATACTGGGACGGTGCCAAATGGTTCCAGCCACAAGCAGCTCTAACATCTACCATTGTGGCAGACACTTTCTCTGGTGACGGATTAACAACTCAGTACACACTAAGTCGTTTGGCCACTACTGCAGGTACTTTTGTAGCCATCAACGGTACTCTGCAACAACCGGTGGCAGCTTACAGTATTTCTGGCAATGTAGTGACCTTTACTGAAGCACCAGCACCGGGCGATGTGATCAGCGCCAGACTTATTGCTCTCACAACCACAGCTGGTTTCACTGCTGTCACTGGATTAGTAAATGTTCAAGCTCTTGACGAAGGAGTGTTGATAACAGGTGCAAATGGTTCTGTCAGTGCCAACAGTGTGCTATTCAAGAGCGACCACACTGTGGGCTGGCGCGGCACCACAGAAGTCACGGTGAACACAACCCCAGTACTGATTCACACATTCCAGGCCGATAGATATCGCAGTGCCAAATACATGGTACAGGTGCAAAACGCCACAAGAGCTGCACATGAAGTAAGTGAAGTTTTGATCATTCACAATGACACAACTGCCTACAGAACTCAATACAACATGATCAGTACCTTGGCAAATGCTGCACCATTGGGCAATGTAAGTGTGGCTCTCAGCAGCGGTAATGTGAATTTGTATTACACAGGCAACAGCACAGGTAACAAAGTAAAAGTAAGAGCTGATATGTTGAGCAAATATCAGGAATGGGAATCTTACTGATCCAAAATTCATAAATAACATATAGGAACAACAGTATTATGGCTAACAGCAAGTTTGTAATTGATGAAGGGATCGTTTGCGGTCCAATCACCATGTTTGCTTCCAATGGTGATATTCGTACCAGCGGAAACATCATTTACGCTAATTCTGGCCCAGATAATATTATCACCAGCCCTAGTAACAATCAGGGTTTCATAAATTCTACTACTTTGTATTTTCCAGGTGGAGATTACGCGGTGACACAAATTACTATAGACGGAACACTGACAACTTTTACAGAATCGTCGGGTCCGGTGACCATAGCACCTGTACAAGACGCTTTTGGTGCAGTGTTACAAGAAAGTTCGGGCACATCCTATGACATTTACGATTGCATGGAGCCATCTGGGTATGTTGAAACCACGGATCTAGGCGAGTTAACATAAATACCAATAATACACTATCAGGAGTCGGTTAAGATATGCCAACACAAGTACAGTTCCGAAGAGGAACAAGCTCCCAAAACAACAGTTTTACAGGTGCGGTGGGCGAAGTCACAGTGGACACAACCTTGGATGTGTTGCGTGTTCACGACGGCTCCACAGCAGGCGGATTTGCACTGGTTGGTGTAAATTCCAGCCAAACACTTACCAATAAAACACTAACAAGCCCCACAGTAAACAGTGGAACTCTTAGCAATTCCACTTTTACAGGAACTGCGAATTTTTCCTCAGTTGGCACGTTTGATGGCGTTACGTTGGCCAATGTAATTTTGGCTACCCAAACATTCCAAAGCAACTCAATCATGCCAAAAAGCTACATTGATTCCATTGGAATAGTGTTCGGTGTATAAATAAAAGAAGCATATTAACCATAAGGTAGACCAAAATGGCAAGAAAAGCGATACAATATTACATCTTTACTCCAGGTGCAGGCGGCGCCGGCACAGTGAAGATAGCTGATCCATATCAGCTAAAAGACATTCTAATGATCACCAATGTGACCACAAATCAGGTGATCTACAATTTCAGCGACAGCACACGCGGCGGCGCCCTTAGCTATGCCTCGACGGATACAACCACTTTCCCTGGGGCGCAAAATGGCGTGACTACCATAACACTGGATCTTGACACCAGTGCAATGAACGCCAATGACCGGCTGCAAATTTTTGTAGAAACAGTGGAACTGAGAATTCGTACACACGATTTTGGAATTGATGCTGTTGAGCGTCAGCGCATAGGACTCCCAGAATCATTGATTGACGCAGACTTTGAGTACGGTTTGCAGCAAACCAAGTGGGCCAGTTTCACTGCTGGATTCCAGACTTCCATGACCTATGAAGTGCCAGGTACTGATGTGCAGGCCAACATTTTTGGTTATGCTACCATGATGACAGCAGGTTCCAGCGGTAACATTACTGCCACTGGTGCTGGCGGAACAGCATTCAAACTGTTGAACCAAGGTTTTACACCTGCGGTCACCACCACCAACTTCCCACTAGGCTTTCCTATCAGTTATCAGGGCAACACAGGTCCGTTCCACAATCCGTTTGACTACAAGATTGTTATTAACCAGCCCCTGGGCGGAAGCCATCCACGAGGCACCACCTGGGTAGGCAACGCTGCTGTGACCACTGGAGCTAGACATGTAACACTGGCCAATGGTGGTCCTGCACAAAAAACATTCACAGTGCTCAGCACAGCTAACTGGAACGCAGGCGACATTGGCGTGATTGTCACGCTGCCTGACAACGATGTGGCCACTGTGGCCACCACCGCAGTTACCGCTGGTGCAAGTGCATTGGCTACCAACGTTGCTCTTGCCGTACCACAGGCTGTGGTTTTAGCAGTTGAAACTGCTATTGGTGGAACTTTTGAATTGGTAGGTGTTAACGCAGGCGCCGGCACAACAGCACTGGGTATCACACGTGGACTGTTGGGAACCAACAGCGACTCAGTGCAGAATTTGCCAGTTGGCGCAAGAATCAAGGCAATTACTTCTAATGTTACTGTGGGTTTTGCGTCCAATCTGGAACTGTTCCGTGTGGATTCTATTGACACTGTTACCAGTACATTCACGGTGACTCGTGGCTGGATGAACACCAACGCCAGTCCAATCATCAACCCAGGATCAATCTGCGCCAAGGTCAACATGGCCAGTGAGCTCAGTACTGGGCTAGGCGGTGCTTCGAACATTGAAATTTTGCGCGGAACTTCAGTGAGCCCGCTGCAAGACGCTTCTCAAACCGTGGTTCGCAGCGGTCTAGGCACCACAGCTATTACCGCAGCACCTGCAGGCAGCTTGGTGGTCACAGCAGCTGGTGTGTTTGTGGCAGGCAACGTCAACGTGCCTGTGATTGGTATCAACGCCAATGCTCACGGTGTTCCGTCATCTGTTCAGGGCGCTGGTCCGCATGGTCTAAGTGCAGCAGTGGCTGGTGTGGCCAATGTGGGTAACTGTTTTGTATCCACACTGGGATTGAACAATGCCAACGTGGAAGGCATCTATTTCAACACCATCAATGATGTGAACTACATGGCATTCTATCCAAAAGTTTCTCCTAGCCGAGACATTGGGTATCAATTGAGCCCACCTGTTGTTTCTAACGATGTGGTGGTTCGCAAGGGTGGTTTGTATTCTGGTGCCAACATTCAGTATGCTAGTATTGTGTCCAATGTGGGCACACCTAGCACCATTACTGTTACCACAGTACAGCCACATGGACTGTATCCAGGCATGATTCTACAGACTCAATTGTTTGGCGCACAGAATGCCAACACACATGCGTCGGGTATTTTTGCTATCAACAGCGTGCCTTACAGCAATCAATTTACTTTTGTGGCCAAGCCAGGCGCGACAGTGGCCAATGCACTTGCTGTGGTAGCAGCACTGGGCACACAGAGTCAGATCAATGGTAACATCACACTGTTCCCAACCAGTCTGGTGCGGCACCGTCCAGTAGACGGCGGAACCAATATTGGAGTAAATGCTCCTAGTTTTGGTTATGAAGTGGCTCGTCAGACCAAGAAATACTTCCGTTATCAATCTGGTAAAGGCATGATGTTTACCACAGGTATCAGCATGTGCCCAGTGTTCACAGTGACCAATGTGGTAGCAGGCGGTACAAGTATAGGTAGTACAGTTACAATCCTCACAGAACTAGAGCACGGCCTGCAAGTTGGTGCCAATATTGGTTTGTTTGGCATTACCACCACTGGTTACAACGATTACTATTTGGTAAACAGTGTTGTAAATCCATCAGCATTCACAGTGCTGGCAAAAAGCCTACTGGGAGCCACAACTCCAACTTATGGCACATTCCCCAAGTTCAGTGTGCTGAACTGGCATGGTGCTAGAGTGCGTGTGGGCATGTTTGATGACCAAAACGGCGTGTACTGGGAATACGACGGTATCAATGTCAAAGTGGGTCGTCGCAGTGCCACTCGCGAAGTGTTAGGTCGTGTGAACGCAGGTATCAACCAGCATTTGGTAGCAGGCGACAGATTCACTAGATTTGTGGACCAGTTAGATGTGGGTGATCAGATTGTGATCCGTGGTCAGAACCACACAGTGAGTCGCATTGTTGGTCAGTCAGAAATGTACATCACACCAACTTATCGCGGATCAGTTAATGCAGCAGAGGCAAGAATGAGTGTGATTGACACTCTAAATGTTCCGCAAAGTCAGTTCAATCTTGATAGACTAGACGGCACTGGCCCAAGTGGGTATGTGCTAGACAAGAGCAAGATGCAGATGGTGGCCATCCAGTACACCTGGTATGGTGCTGGTTTCATTGACTGGGGCATGAGAGCCACAGATGGCAAACTGATCTGGGCACATCGTGTGAAGAACAACAATGTGAACGACGAAGCATTCATGCGTTCAGGTAACTTGCCAGCTCGTTACATGAGTTCCAACAGAACCAATGCAATTGCTAGACTGGCATTGCCGTTGGTGGGTAATGAAACAGGAAATATTTCCTTGACATCAGCTCATGCAGATTTTCCACAGGCCACCGCAAGTCAACCAGTCAGTGTGATTGTAAACGACGAGATAATTACTTACGCAGCAGGTCCTTTTACTGCCAACGGTAACATTTGTACACTAACTCGTAGTGCAGTGATTTCAAACTACAATCTTGGACAAATTCGTTCCATGAGCATGGGTTTGAATCCACAAGGCACAGGTGCATCACACTCAGAAACTTCTACCTGCAGATTGTTTAGTATCACAGCCAGCCCAGATCTAAATCACTGGGGATCAGCTGTTATTCTAGACGGACGCTTTGATGTGGATCGTACATATCAGTTCACATACAACTTGGCAAACTTGAATGTGTTGGGTACACAGGTACAAACACTGCTCATGATGAGACTAGCACCTGCTATTACCAATGCTGTCACAGGCGAATTGGGTAGCAAGGACTTGATCAACCGTGCTCAGTTGCTGTTACAGAACATGTTCGTTAACATTGCAGACACTGCTGCAACCTTGAAGCCACGCTTCTTGTTACAAGCGGTGTTGAATCCAACCAACATCATTAGTGCAAACTGGCAGCCGTTGAATGTTCGTTTCAACCAGCCAGGTGGTACTCTACAAACAGGTGGTTTTAATCAGCCTAGCTTTACACAGTTCGTTGCCAATGTGTACCCAGCAACTGATAAGCCAACCAACTTGTGGGGTGTGAACTCTGTGGTGTTTGACTTGAGTCCAAGAGGACATCACAATGGTTTACCATATGCACAAGGCGGTGAACAGTTGTTCTCAATTCCATTAAGTGCTACAAACTCTGGATTCATTGACTTACGCAATGTTAAAGAGATTGGCGGTGCTGTTTTACCAGGAACTGGATTCTTTCCAAATGGTAACGAGATCGTTGCGTTTAACATTGTTCCTGCACAAGGTTCACAAGCCAACATTGACATTCAAGTCACATACATCGAATCTCAAGCCTAATCCGCAACAGAGGAGAACAGAAAAAGGGCCGCAAGGCCCTTTTTCTTTATGCACATTTCTTTTGGATACTGTCTCCATAAATAGTATAAATTGAGACCGTTCTGCCATGGCATTAACTAGACCCAAGTATAGTCAGATACCTGATACCGACTTTAAGCAAAGCGTTAGAGTCGCCACCACTGCTGATATTGGCAATGTGATGTTGACACAAATGCCTAATACAGTAGATGGTATTAGTCTTAACTTTTATGATCGTGTGCTGGTTCGTGCGCAGGCCAATGCTGCACAAAATGGTATCTATCAAGTTATTGCTGTTGGTACTGGTAGCAACGGTATTTGGGAAAGAACCAAAGACGCCAATGCTGGGTCTGCTGAAGGCAAAATCACACCAGCTATCATAACCTTGGTAGAAGAAGGCACCGTCAACAGTGGCAGAACATTTAGACTAACGACCACCGGCAATATTGACCTAGGCACAACAAATTTAAGTTTTGGAGTAAGCACAGCTGAACCAGCTGGCAGCACTGGTCAGTTGCAATTTGCTAATCTTAACAATCAGCTGGGTGGCATCTCAACTTCAAATTTTGATTACGCCACAGGCAACTTGACTTTTGCCAGCGGCAATATCATTGTTCCAAATTTATTTGTTACAACCACAGCACTGTTTCAGAACGGTAAACGAGTTCCGCAAATCACAACATCGGCGACCCCTCCAGCCGACCCTGCTGACGGTGACCAATGGTACCAGACCGGCACAGACATACTGTATGAATGGATCAATGACGGTGCAACCAGTTACTGGGTAGATGTCACTGGCGCTACGATTGCCAATGTTAATCCTATTACAAGCACCACCGTTGGTACCTTGGTAGTTAACAGTGGCGTAGATAGTACAAGTGCAAACACAGGTGCTCTACAAGTTGTGGGTGGTGTTGGTATATCCGGTAATCTAAATGTTGGCGGCTCAGTCAGTTTTGGCGGTGGACAGTTTGGTACAGATCTAGTAATTTCATCAAATACCACAGCTACCAGTGACACCACTGGTGCTATTCGTATAGCAAGCCCGGGCGGATTGGGTGTAGGGGGCAACATCTGGGCCGGCGGCACAATAGTTGCCAACAGCCGTATTCCGAGCACTAGCACAACAACTGGTGCAATAATTCTTCCAGGCATTGGTGGTATTGGCGTTGGAGGCAACATCTGGGCCGGCGGCGATATCACAGCTCTTGGAAACATCACCGGCGGCAGCATAAGACAAACCATAAGTTCCAATGCTCCTAGCAATCCAGTAGTAGGCGACCAGTGGTATCAGCTGGGAACAGATGTACTTTATCAATATGTAAACGATGGTACCAACAAGTATTGGGTCGATGTAACAGGTGCAACTGTTGCCAACATCACAGCGTACAATCAGCAGAGTCTCAATGATATTGCTATTGTAAGTGGCACTCCAAGTACCAGCGCAACCAGCGGCGCACTGCAAGTTGCAGGCGGTGTAGGGGTAATTGGCAATATCTACTTGCAAGGCAATCTTGATGTTTCTGGCGGAAACATCATTGCCAATCAAAATGTAACCAGCACCAGCACAGTAACAGGCAGCATGGTTGTTCGTGGCCAAGGCGGTATTGGAGTTGGTGGTAATGTTAACATTGGTGGTAATCTTAGTGTACTACAAACAGCTACCTTTGCTCAAAATGTTCAAATAGCAGCCAATTTGACTTCTGGCGGCACTTATTTTTCTGCTGCTGGACTCACTGTCAGTAACGGTAATATCACCGCCACAGGCAACACTGCTATTATAGGCGGATTAACCATAACAGATGGCGGCATTGGTAACTTAACCAGTCTTTCGGTAATTGGCGCTGCAACCATTGGCGGCAATCTTGATGTGACTGGGCGTGTTACCGGCGGCGGCATTCGCAAAACTAGTAGTGCCACTGCTCCTGCTAGCCCTGTAGTTGGTGACATTTGGTACAAGACTGATACTGATGTTTATTATCAATATATCAACGATGGTGCTAGCAATTTTTGGATAGATATTGCGGGTGCCACGGTAAGCAATGCAAGTCCAACACAACCTCAAAGTTTACAAGACATAACCATTGTCAGCGGCACTGCCAGCACCAACACCACAACTGGTGCTTTGGTGGTCACTGGCGGCATAGGCGTAAGCGGTAATATCAACGCAGGCAATGTGTCTGCCAACAATATCAGCGCAGGCCTGTTCACCTATGCAAACGGTGTGAGTATCTTAGCTGGAAACGAAGGCACATTTTCTAATGCCAATGTCACAGCATATCTAGCAGCCAATGCAATCTCATTTGCTGGCGGCAACATTGTTTCATCGGCACAGTTTTTTAGTACAAATAATTTTAGCATAACCAATGGCAATATTCTCAGCACTGGAGCATTGGCCGTTGTTGGCGGACTAACCATAGAAAACGGCACCATTGGTAACTTGGCCGGCCTGAGCGTGATCGGAAACGGCACCATATCAGGTAATCTAGCGATTGACGGCAATGTTACTGGCGGAGGTATTAGAAAAACTACCAGCACCACAGCACCGGTAAATCCAGTGGTTGGAGATTTATGGTACAAGAGCGACACGGATGTTCTTTATCAATACATCAATGACGGTGCTAGTAATTTCTGGGTAGACTATGTTGGCGCAACTGTAAGCAATGCTTCGCCAACATCTCCGCAAAGTTTACAAGACTTGTCTATTGTAAGTGGTACACCAAGCGCCAGTACTACAACTGGTGCTTTGACAGTAACCGGCGGTGCAGGCATCAGCGGCAACATAAATGCAGGCAATGTGTCTGCAAGCACTGTGAGTGGTAGTTTGTTCACTTTTGCCAATGGTGTAAACATACTTGCAGGCAACGAAGGCACATATTCAAATGCAAATGTCACTGCATATCTTGCCAGTTCAGACATTTCAATTGGCGGTAATATTTCTGCAAGCGGCTCTTATTTTGCAGCAGGTGGTTTATCTGCGCTTGGCGGAGTGCTCACAGTAGGTAATGTATTAAGTTCTGGTAGCAAAGCCATTGTTGGCGGACTTACTATTGAAAATGGTGGCTTTGGTAATCTAGCTAGTATAAATGTAATTGGCCTAGCCACCATTGGTGGGGACCTGGCAGTTACTGGCAATGTGTCTGGCGGCGGGCTGAGGAAAACTGCCAGCACCACAGCACCTGTGAATCCAGTGCCTGGCGATGTGTGGTACAAGACTGACACAGATGTATACTATACCTATGTCAATGATGGCACAAACAGCTATTGGATTGACTTTGTTAGCGCCACTGTTTCTAATGCAGCAGTTCAGAACAGTGTCAATAACGATTTTAGAATAGCCAGCGGCACTGAAAGTTATGACAGTGATACCGGTGCGCTCACTGTGGTTGGTGGCATTGGTGCCACAGGCAATCTGTTCATTGGCGGTCTGATCAATGCCAATGGTAACATCATTGCCAACAGTAGAGTAGCAAGCATCAGCACCACTAGCGGAGCATTAGTAATTTCAGGCACAGGTGGGCTAGGTGTGGGTGGCGCAGTATTCATTGGCCAAAATGCAAACATTGGAACAACACTTAATGTTGGAACCAGTATGTTGGTTGGGTCTACACTCAATGTTGGATCCACTGCTAATGTAGTTGGTAATTTCAATACATTAGGTAATATCAGTGCGCAAGGTAGAGCAGACATTGCTGGCAATCTTGATGTTGTGGGCAGAGTTACAGGCGGTGGCATTCGTAAAACAACCAGTGTATCTGCTCCGGCTGGTCCGGTAGTGGGCGATCTTTGGTACAAGACTGATACTGATGTGTTGTATCAGTATGTGCATGATGGCACCAGTAACTATTGGATTGACTATGTAGGCCCAACCATAAGCAATGCTGCATTTGATTATGGTGTTGCATATGATTTTTCTATAACCAGCGGCACGGCTAGCACAGATAGCGAAAGCGGAGCATTTCAGGTAGTAGGCGGCGCAGGCATCACAGGAAATATTTTTGCCGGCGGATTGATATCTGCCAATGGTAATATTGTTGCCAACAGTGGTACAACCAGCGTAAGCACCACAACTGGTGCTGTGGTCATTGCCGGCACAGGCGGTATAGGAATAGGTGGCGCTGCATGGATAGGTGGCGCTGCATGGATAGGCACCAGTGCTAATATTGGCACAACACTAAATGTTGGCACCAGCGGCATTATTGGTACCAGTTTGAATGTAGGCGGCAACATTGTAGGCGCAAGTAATCTTGCTGTTGCAGGCCGAGCTGATGTCGCAGGCGATGTTGCCATCACAGGAAATGTCACCGGTGGCGGTATACGCAAGACCACTAGTATTAATGCACCCGCGAATCCAGTGGTAGGAGATCTTTGGTACAAGACCGACACTGATGTGCTGTATCAATACATCAATGATGGTACTACAAACTTCTGGGTAGACTATGTTGGGGCCACGGTCAGCAATGCTGCGGTAGACAGCAGCACTAATGTAGATTTTACAATTACCAGCGGCACTCCAAGCACAGACACTGAAACTGGTGCTCTAAGAGTTTCAGGCGGATTTGGCATTACAGGCAATATCAATGCCAGCGGTATAATTAGTGCGTCTGGTAATTTAGTAGCAAATGCAACCACAGCAAGTAGCAATACCAGCACTGGCGCTTTGGTCGTGCGTGGCGGTGCTGGCATTGCAGGTGCTACCTATATCGGCGGATTACTCAATGTTGCTCAAACCCTAGCAGTTACCGGCAATATATCTGGTGCTAATCTTTTGGCTGGGCAAGGTAACTTTTCTAGCAATATATATGCTGCCAGTGCATTATTATCAGGCAGAATAGACATTGTTGGTTTGGCTACTGTGGGCGGCGACCTAGCAGTAACAGGCAATGTGTCTGGTGGCGGACTAAGAAAAACTGCCAGTACCACGGCACCTGTGAATCCAGTACCTGGTGATGTTTGGTACAAGACTGACACAGATGTATACTATACCTATGTCAATGATGGCACAAACAGCTATTGGATTGACTATATTGGTGCTACAGTTTCAAACGCAAGTCCAACCAGTTTACAAAGCATACAAGATCTAGCAGTGGTTGGGGGCACAGCAAGCACCAACACCACAAGCGGTGCAATAACTGTAATTGGTGGTGTTGGCGTTACAGGCAATATCAATGCTGGCAACATTACTACAGGCACAGCAACAGTAAACTTGCTAGTAAGTAATGGTGCTATTCAAGGTGCAAGTTTATCAGTTGCAGGAAACATTCAAGCCAATGGTTTTTCTGTTTTGGATGGAGCAATCTCAGCAGCTAATGATATAACCACAGTTGGTAATCTTTTGGCAGTTGGTTTGGCATCCATTGGAGGCAATCTAACATCCGGTGGCAGCTATTTCTCAGCTGGAGGAATGACTTCGCTGGATGGTAACATTGGCGGCTGGCAGTTCTCAATAACCAATGGTAACATAACTGCATATGGTCAACGAGCCGAACTAGGCGGACTGGTAATTGAAAACGGCGGGTTTGGTAATATTGCCAGTTTAGGTGTTATTGGTTCAGCTACCATCGGCGGAAATCTAACCATCACTGGTAATGTTACTGGTGGCGGTATTCGTAAAACATCTAGCCCCACAGCTCCACTCAATCCAGTAGTAGGCGATCTTTGGTACAAGACAGACACAGATGTATTGTATCAGTATATTAATGATGGATCTAATACATTCTGGGTAGACTATGTTGGCGCAACAGTCAGCAACAGTTCTGTAGACAATAGTATCAACAGCGATTTCACCATAGCCAGCGGCACAGCAGCCACCAGTTACAGCACTGGTGCTCTACGAGTAGTAGGCGGTGCTGGCATTACAGGAAACATATTTGCAGGTAACAATGTATCAGTTGGCGGAGATATTTTAGCTCAGAGTGCAATATTTGCAGCAAATTTAACAAGCAGTAATATCAGCACCGGAATTATCAGTGCCAACAGTATAGGTGCCGGCGGGTTTACTGCTATTGCCAACAGTTTGAGCGTACCAGGAGTGTTTGGTGTTACAGCCACGGGCAATCTCACAGCCGCCGGCCAATATTTTTCAGCAGGTGGGCTGAGCGTAACAGCAGGAAATATTTCTGCAACTGGTTTCAGTGTCACAAATGGTAATTTAATTGCAACCGGAACTACTGCCACCATTGGTGGACTAGTAATCAACAACGGCGGATTTGGAAGTCTTGCTAGTTTGGATGTCACAGGTAATGCTACAGTAGGCGGAAATGTCTCTGTAACAGGAAATATTACCGGCGGTGGTTTGCGTAAGTATGCTCAAAGCAGTGCACCAGCTGCGCCTGTAGTTGGCGATATCTGGTACAAAACAGATACTGATGTGGTGTATGAATACATCAATGATGGCACTAGTAATTTCTGGGTCGACCTTACCAGTGCTAGTGTGGCTAATGTCACTGCAAGTTATGACAACCTTGGGGATCTGAATGTAGTTGGTAATGTAACAGTCACTGGCGGATTTTTTAGATTTGCCAATGGAACTCCTTACATTACCACCACATTGGCCAACACCACTAATATTGTTGCCAATATCAGTAACGGTTTCAATGTTGGATTGGATCTAACCACCACAGGCGTGGCAGCAGGCAATTATGGCAGCGCCACCAGTATTCCTACCTTAGTTGTCGACAATTACGGCAGAGTCACTAGTGTTACTAGTAATGCTGTAAGCACCAGTTTTGGATTGCAAGGCAATGTTGGGTCCAGCACAGTCACCGGCGGCGATACCTTGGTAATAGTGGGCGTACCTAATCAAATCCAAACCACAGTGTCAGGCAACTCAATTAGCATTGGATTTACACCAAATATAAGTTTTACAGATTTTACTGTGACAGGCAATCTGGTATATGGAGAAAATGGCTTAAGAACAACTACTAGTACAACTCCTCCATTGAATCCTACTCCTGGGGACATGTGGTATCAAACAGGCACAGATATACTGTACCGCTACATAAATGATGGAAACAGTGAGTATTGGGTTGACTTTTTTAGCACGCCATTACGAGCAATTTTGCCCTCAAATGACATAGCGGGCGGCGACGGCCAAGTGCAGTTTTTTGACAACGCTGTGTTTGGCGCTAATACAGGTTTTGTTTTTGACAAATTTAATGGTACTCTTAGAGTTGAGCGTTTCCGCATAACGCAAACTCAAAGCCCAGCCACTCCTACAAGCACTGGCCAAACCGGCGAAATCACCTGGGACAATGCTTGGGTATATGTTTGTGTTGCTCCAAACACCTGGCGTAGAGCCGGTTTATACACATGGTAATTTGGGCTATAGCATAAATACTTTGAACAAATAAAAGGCAAGAAAACATGGCATTTCCATCAACCCCCGTAAACGGGCAACAGGCTACAGTCAACAACATACTGTATACCTACAATGCTACCTACGGTACATGGACTCGTCAAGCTACTCAAATCAGCAATGTGACCATTGCCGGCGCTAGTAGTTTGAGCCCAACCACTGGTGCTTTAGTGGTAACAGGCGGCGCAGGCGTAGTAGGACGCTTGAATGTGGGCGGACTGGTTAGTGCCCTTAGCGATGTTTATGTTATTGGTAATTTGTATGTGGCTGGTAACACTACCACTGTGGCCACCACAGAAATTACTACCAATGACAAAAACATCACACTAGCAAATAATGCAATTAACGCTACACAGGCAAGAGGTGGCGGCATCAGCATTGGTTACAATGGAACCTATGGCAACATCAGCATCTATGACGGCGTTTGGATGACACCAAACGATTTTGACTTCCAAGGTCAAGTGACCGTTAATGGAGCACAAGTTACCACAGACAACTTTTCTGCCGATTACGGGTTGATTGTCAATCCAGTTGGATTAACTAGAGATTATGGGAGCATAGCATAAAATGCCAGCAACACAAGTACAATTTCGTAGAGGTACTACAACACAGCACAACACCTTTACTGGTGCGCTAGGTGAGGTTACACTTGACACAGATAAAGATACCCTCATTGTCCATGACGGTTCCACCGCTGGCGGTATTGCAGAGCTTGTAACAAAGACTGGATCACAGACTTTAACTAACAAGACTCTAACCAGCCCAACATTCACCGGCAACTTGAACGCAGACAACGTTACAATTGGTGGCACACTGTCGTATACCGTTGCGCCGGCTTCGAATTTTACAGCAAACTCAATTGTTCCTAAAAGTTACATAGATGGCGCTGTGATTATATTCGGGGTATGATGTTTGCAAAAACTAAACAAAATCTATCGTGCTAACTACGGTGGTGAGCGCATTACCACCGAAGCAGCCTTTAGGAACAGTGAATGGTTATACAAAACAGAGTGGATTCCAACAGCAGTAGCAAACAATCACATAAGCAAAATTGCCACAGTAATTGGCAATGGCAACAGTAGAAAAATTTTCCCAATTGGTTTAGTTGTTAAACATCTTAGTGGCAGACTAGGTGCTACCAGTATGCAAACCTATGGCTGTAACGCTCTTTATAGAGAATACGAACCAACATTTTTAGTCACAGTCGGCGACGATATTACCAACGAACTTGCGCAAAGTGGTTATTGCGACAGGCATATTGTTTATGCCAACAGTGATAAAATAATTCGACATCCTAACAAATTTTATCTAATACCGCAAGACTTTATTAGCAATGCAGGCACCATAGCCACATACTTGGCTTGTTTTGACGGTCACGAGAAAGTATATCTTATTGGATTTGATAACAGCGCAGGCGAATATTACAACAACACAGTGTATGCTGGTAGTCATGGTTATGCTCCTATCAATCACAACTACAGTGATGATTACTGGATTATGAGCATGGAAAGAGTCATGAGCATGTACAATGAAGTTGAATTTGTACGAGTAACTTCTACACCTAACTATGTTTGTCCGCCTAGTTGGAGCAAGTTACCAAATTTCAGACAGATTCATTTTCAGGCCTACTTGATTGAAGCTGACATAGGCGTAACCTAAGAGTTCAGTTTTTCGATAGTTTTAATCTTACTAATTACTTCATCAAATTTGAATGTACGCCATACACCCGGGTGTAGAGGTTTAGGGTAGTTTTCCAATGGTACCCAACAAAACCCAGTATGTTCGTGATTGAGCACAGGAATAAATTCTGCGTCAACCACAATCATAAAAGTATGATATGAAAACTGTTGATTGGTGCTGGTAAACTTTTCTATTGGTACAGGTTTGGCATTGTCAATAACCCCACCCAGTTCTTCTAAAATTTCTCGATGCAAGGCTTGAACAACTGTTTCGCCTTGTTCAACTTTGCCGCCGACTAGCCCCCAGCTGTTTCTGTGTTTGCTTGAGCTACGCAGCAAGAACAAATATCTATGAGTGTCTTTTGCATAGATAAGTGCACCACAACTTTCTACAAAACGATTCTCCATTCTGCCTCTCTATACAATCCTTCGTAACTTTTGATCCACTCGGCACCGGTCCAGCGTAATTGTACTCCGGTAGCGGTATTGGTCACATACTCTACTTCGTTGGCAGAGTTACTATCAAACACCACTTGCCATGCATTACCGTCATAGTATACAATATCATTGGCCCTGGCCACAAGTGGTTTTCCGTTCGGATTCCAGGCTTGTGAAAAATCAGTGTTTGGTAAATCGTCTATGTCTTCAAGTATAAGGTATCTTGTGCCAGCAGCAACTTGATAGTTACCCATGTTGTCAAACAGTAGGTCAATGACAGAATTCTTGTGGGGGTTGACCACAGCATCAATTGCAGTCAAGGTGTTCACAGGCACTGTATCACTTACCACTCCAAACAACAACGAAGTGTCGTCAGTAGGATCATAAGCCACAGTTCCAACCAGTTCGCCACCATTGGGCATGTCTAAACGAATTTGGCTTATACCATTTTCCAAAGATCCGTATTGGTTGATAATGCTACGCCAGATCTGAGGATCGTTGTCATACACTTCCACATCATCAGATTCTATAGAATTGTCCCCTTGCGCTGAACTGGCGGATACTAGCCGTAGCTTATTGCCAATCAACACTACACCGTAGCTTAGAACAGTCAATGCTCGTCTAATTAAAATTTTGTCTTCGTCAAATATGCTCTTGTCCAATGCACCAGTACTGTCATACACACTGTTAATAATTTTTTGGATAACCCCCATCTGAGTAACCTTGGCAGGCGGAGCAATCCATACTGGTAGTTCAAAAGTCATGGTTGCAATGTCAATAGGATCTTCTGTTCCAACCGGCACAGTACGGCTGCTCCAGTTCATGTCAGTGAGTAAAACATAGCTAAGACTAGTCCAATCTATGTAGTTGTCAGTGCTTTGTATCTCCAAGGCAGGATTAAACAAGGTAGCAATTTGTTCAATGAGTTGCAACTTTTGTTCAGTGTTACTGGTCCATATATCCAACTTGATAGTCATAAGATACGGAACAGGCATAGGGCGCTCAACAGTGTAAGTATCACCTTGCTGGTCAGTTTGCATGCCTGTAATTGGGTCATACATGCGTTCGCGAATTTGCATCTTGCCAATGAAGTTTGGTTCTTGCATACGCTGCCTGTCGTACTGCAACGAACTTATATAAAATGCCATGGCTGGTACGGCCTGTAAAACATTTTCACTGTTTCGTGCTAGAATTTGAGCAGCCTGTCTGCTGGCGTCGCCATAAAACACCGGAACAGTTTGCAAAGCCAGTTGACTGGTTGCGGCATCAGTTTTTCCAAACTGCACTTGAAAGTTGCTGACCATCCGAGTGAATTGCAGCAAGAACCTGCGGATTTGATTATCGTAAAAAAATTGAACAGCCATTAATTATCTGCCTCTGGTCTAAGTGCCTTGCTAAGGCTTTGACGCTGCGGCCTAGTGTTGCCTTGCAGGTCGGTAAATGTGCCGGTATTGTTTACAAAAATACTGCGTTGAGTTTCATTGTTGTTAGCACCAGGTGTAAGGTTGGTTCGTACTTTGTCTTCAATTTTGACCCAACGATTACCACTGTATCTAAACAGTCTATTTGGAACATAATCCAAGCGTAGGAAATAGTCACCACTCTTGGGGTCGCCTGGAAACGCCACACCCATGCCTACATCTAATCCATTGGGTCCTAGCCCATCGCCGGTTAGGTAACCTTGTATCTTGGCATTTGGTGTTGCCTGACCAGAATCCGCTGTGGTGCTTACACTGCTGGTATCAACCACGCCGTTGCTGTTAACACGATAACCCAGTGGGTCTCTGTGTTTGTTGTTTTCCACAGGCACTGTATAGAACTTGCTGATGTCATAGCCACTAGAGGGAACTTCTACTTCTGCTTGCTCGATGACTGCTTCGTTTATGTCAAGATATTGTTGATAACTGCTCAATATGCTTCCTATGCTGGTTGCAGTATTTGCATTGTTGGCAGTAAACGGATCACGATCTGCAGATATCTTGTTAAGAATGTCCTTGTACTCTTGACTATCAACCAGCGGCTGTAGTTTTACTCGCCATAGGTGCGGGTACCATGTAGGGCTAAATCCTTCGGCTGCTCTAGTTGCCTCAACTACACTATAGAAGCGTTGCAAAGCAAACGGAACATTTGGGTCCAGGCTGTGAAAATCACGCAGGTGCATGAGTTCCAACACATCACCTGACATGAGTTTTCTTCCCAGTAGATGTATCATGTCATTCAAATGGAATGTCATGAATGTGGTGCCCTGTGCTAGAAAAATGCCAAACTGCCTTAGGTCAAAATCTTGATCTTGCACTTGATAGATTCCGCGCATGCTGTACACATCGGCGTCGTACTTTCTGTCACGATTTTCTAAGAACAATAAATCTTGAATATTCAGTTCGCTTTGAGTTACATAATCTGGACGAGTAGCATCAGTACCAGAATTGTTATTTTCTGTGCCCAAATACTTGTGTACCAAAACACCAGTACCACCAATGGTGAACATTTCGCTGATCCTGCGATCTATGAATTTATAATCATTACCATGATTTTCGCGCCAAAGGCTCAAGCGTGGCATTTTGGTATCCTTTTGTGATATTTATCTATATTGACTTTAGCTCAAAACGCTGTTACACTAGATCCATGCGAGTACAAACTGCCGTAGATTGGGACAAAGTTGGAGCAGAATTGCGTAATAATATGCATGCTGCGCCAACCAAATGTCGTAAGGACCTGTCCAGGATGTTGGGTCATATAGAAGGTCTTGTGCAAAAGTTGGGTGCAGAAGAAGTGGTGCTTCGTCGTACTAAAAAAGCAACCAGTCCTGTGGCAGACCAGTTTCGCGCTCAGATAAACGAAAGTATTAATGAGTACGAAAAATGGCTGATGTTAGCATATTTGCAACATGGTTGACCTTTTTTCCGTTTTTGCGTATAATTACAAAGTAATCAAACTTTGGGAGCATGTATGACCACAGCCGCTAAAAGCAAACCTGTTGCAAAAAAAGCAACAAGAGGACAAAGTATAAAAGCACCTCCAAAAAAGAAACCCGCTGTGCGCCGGGCACATTTAGCAGATGAAAAGTACACAGGCTACGAGCCACAGTGGGATACCGAACGAGCCCTTGCCATGAGCGACGCAGATTTTGACCATCATTTGCGTAGAAGTTTTTATTACTACAATTACCACTATGCCAGCAAGGATCTCAAACCAGACTTGATCAAATGGCTACAAGAACAGAAACTGTTTGCTGTTAGTAAAACAGAACTTGGCAAGGTTATCAAAAGTCGTTGGGTGCCAATGACCGCTTGTAGTATTATTGCCGCACACAACCAAGGCATGCCACTGCGTGGCAGGATTCCTGCGTATCTTGAAACCATGGTACGAGATGTTTGCGAAAAATATGATTACTATAACGAAGGCGATGACGAAACATCTTCAGCGGAAGCCCCCAAGCCCGCAGTCAAAGTTCCCACTATTCAGGACCGCTTGAACGAAAAGATGTCAGCTACTCTTGGCGAGCTAGAAGGTTATTTTGATGATGTGGTAATTGATGTCAAAGGTGACTTCAAACCCTACGACTTTTTGGTTTCACAAAATGTGCCACAAGCACAACTTGGTAAAGTTGAAACGGCATTTGACAAGACTCGTGCAGAGTTTGAAGCCGCACAGGCCAAGCAGGATGACCAATTGATTGAAGCCTACAAGCATTTCAAGGCTGCTGATTACAAGCGTATCTATGCCTGGCTAGACGAACTGCAACAGGCAGTGGAACAGTATCGCGGTGTAAAGAAAGCCACTAAGAAACTGCGAGTAAAGAAAAGCCCTAGCAAAGAAAAGTTAGTAGCCAAGCTCAAATATGCCAAAGAGAGCAAAGAACTCAAACTGGTGAGCATCAATCCAGTGGACATTGTTGGAGCCGCAGAACTTTGGGTGTACAACACAAAAACACGCAAGTTGGGCAAGTATGTGCCAGGCGCCTACAAAGGTGGCATAAGTGTAAAAGGTACAACTATCTTGGATTTTGATGAGACCAAGAGTGTGCAAAAAACGCTGAGAAAACCAGAACAGCAATTGATTGAGTTTATGAAATCTGGCAAAGTGCAACTGCGAGCATTCCTTACAAACATCAAGGCCACAGAAACCAAACTAAACGGGCGTATCAACGCCGATGTGCTGTTGCTAAAAGTTCAATAACAAAGATAGTTCAAAATCCCCGTGTGCTAAATACAGCATACGGGGATTTTTTATGGCCACACTCAAAACAGGACTCAACGGAAGGCAAGCTCTAACAACAGACAGCTTGGGCGGCCCGGGTCCAATTGCCTATGATGAAACCGGACTCACGGCTACCAGTACCAAGCGAAAAGAATTAGAAGACTATATCCGTTTTCGCCTTGGTGACGGCATGGTTGATGTGGAACTGGATCCAGCGCACTACAAGACTGCAATAGACAAAGCTCTATCAAGATACAGACAACGAGCTCAAAATGCCGAAGAAGAAAGCTATGCTTTCCTTGAGCTGTTGCCAGAAACACAAGAATATATCCTGCCAGCTGAAATACAAACTGTGCGTCAAGTGTTCCGCAGAGGTATTGGCAGCGTGACAGGTACCACTGCCAGCCAATTTGAACCATTTGCATCAGGTTACTTGAATACCTATATGTTGGTAGCAGGCCGTGTGGGTGGCTTGGTCAACTACGAATTGTTCAGTCAATACCAAGAGTTGGCCATGCGCATGTTTGGCGGCTACATGAATTTTACCTGGAATCCAGTTACCAAGAAGTTGACACTTGTGCGCAAAATGCCCAACACCGGGCACAACTATCGCCGCATGAAAACTCTCAGCGCCAGCGGCACAGCAGTAGGCAGTACAATCACTTTTGAAATGCAAGATCCTTGGGACATAGTCACGGTAGGTAGTACCATTGGAATTATCAATTGTCCTGTTACAGGATACAACAACACCTATGAAGTTTTGACAGCATCCAATGGCAACACGCTGTTTACTATTGAAAGCAAAGAAATTCTTGGTGCCACAGTGGTGAATGGATACGAACTAAACAAAACAAATATCTATGCACCGGGCAATGAAGATCCTTCTGAAACAGTGCTGCTATGGATCTACAACAAGAAGCCTGAAAGCATGATACTCAACGACGATAGAATATATCCTTGGATAGCAGATTATGCCTTGGCCACAGCCAAGGACATGTTGGGCCAGGCCCGAGAAAAATTTGCGCAAATTGCTGGCCCACAAGGCGGCACACAACTGAACGGATCTGCGCTTAAAACCGAAGCAAAAGCCGAAATGGATGCACTAGAAGAAGAGCTAAAGCGTTTCATTGACGGTAGTCAACCATACACATGGGTAATAGGATAAACATGAAAACCAACGACATTGTAGAAAATTATAATCCTGAATACGACGACGAAGCAGGAATGGCAGATAACAATTTAGAGACCCTTGAGCGAGCAGTACAAGGTATTGACGAACTAATCAACACAGGTGATAATTTACCTGAATGGTGTCAGGAAAAGATTGCTGTTGCCAAAAGCATGCTGGTCACAGTGTGGGATTACATGAAAAGCGAGGATGAAATTCAAGATCCTGAAATTGCTGAAATGTATGAAGCAATGGAAATTTTTGCAGAAGAAGTTGCCGCAGCAACACATACCACCGTTGATGCAGTATGGGAAAACTTTGAAGCCATGAACGACAACCAACTGTTTGAAACTGCGGCATGGCGGCGCAAAGAAGGCAAGAGCAAAAAAGGTGGACTCAATCGCAAAGGTGTGGCAAGTTATCGTAGAGAAAATCCAGGTAGTAAGTTGCAAATGGCTGTCACTACTAAACCAAGCAAACTCAAAAAAGGTAGCAAAGCTGCAAAACGCCGTAAGAGCTTTTGTGCAAGAATGGGCGGAGTCAAAGGCCCAATGAAAAAGCCCAATGGTAAACCCACACGCAAAGCATTGGCTTTGAGGAAATGGAACTGCTAAATGAAAATTCGTGAAATTATAAATGAAGTTCGTGCTGGCAGTGTGCCTAACAACTACAAGGAGTCCAACCCAGGTTTGCATCTGTTCAGCGATGCTGAAAGATCCAACACTGATTATACGCATTTTCGTTTAGGGTTGGCTCTGGCCTGCGCAGACGGTAAAGGCAATACAGCTAACATGGATCCAAAAACTTTTTTTGGTAAAAAACACACCGCACATCCTTATACCAAAGAAGAAGATGACATGCTGAAGCAAAGTTACAAATTGGTTGGAGCTAACTATAAAGATCTAAACAAAGGTAACATGCGTAGCCTTGAACTTAAAGACACAAACAAACAAAGTCTGGTGCCTGTAAAGAAAAAGAACAAATATGGTGTTTGACATTCATCAAAATTTGTTGTAAACTAGCCCCATACTCAGGGGCTTTTTTATGATCATAGGCATTTGTGGTTTGATAGGCGCAGGCAAAGACACCGCAGCAGATTATCTGGTTGGCTTTCATGGATTTCGTCGTGACAGTTTTGCTAACACACTCAAAGATGCAGTAAGTGCTGTGTTTGGATGGGACAGAGAACTGATAGAAGGACGCACACCAGAAGCTCGTGCCTGGCGTGAACAAGTGGATGAATGGTGGTCTACCAGGCTCAATATACCGCATTTGACTCCGCGGTGGATTTTACAATACTGGGGTACAGATGTATTGCGTAACAACTTTCATGATGATATTTGGATTGCAGCCCTGGAATCCAGACTGGCCAAACGCAGTGATCATACAGTGATCAGCGATGTGCGTTTTCCTAATGAAGTAAAAGCTATACGAGCTCAGGGTGGAAAAATTGTGTGGATACAGCGCGGTGCTGTACCCCATTGGTACGAAATAGCTGAACGAGCCAACGCAGGCGACACCAAAGCACAACTGTGGTTGTCAAATAACAATATTCATGCCAGTGAAACCAGCTGGGCTGGAACAGATTTTGACATGATTATAAACAACAATGGTAAGATTGAAGACTTGTACACTCAGATTAGAAGTCTGGTACAAGGTCCGCAGCACGCCAAGGAAGTCGCGATCTATAAACCACTTGCTGACAGTTTAGGCATATAGTTTTAAGATTGCTTCTATCAGTGTTGCGTTTATTACCGTCAATATGAAAAACTCCAAGCTGTTTTTCTGGTAACTCAGCTTTGAAACCGCACATGTCACAGTGCGGTTTTTTTCTGTATCCGCTTTTGTACCATTGTGGTGGACTGGGCTTTAATCTTTTGCCTTTCCTAGCACAAGTGCCGCATACGGCTCTAAAATAAGTTTTACCGTTGCGAATATAGTTTATAGCCACCTGCTGTTGATGGCAAGCCCCACACATATTGCGTTCATTCATGCAAATATTTATAGGAGACCTTTATAAAGGCTCCTGTAACCTGGTTGTTTTGCCAAAACCAAATAAATATCTAGAACCGTCAAATATAAAGGACAGACGACATGGCAACTTTAACTTCACCAGGCGTTAGTATTACAGTTACAGATGAGAGCCAGTATGTACCCGCAGGTACCGGCACAATTCCTCTGATTCTAGTAGCAACGCAACAAGACAAAACTAGTCCAGCAACTGGTACAACTGCTGCTGGCACCACCAAGGCAAACGCAGGCAAGCTATTAAGCTTCACTAGCCAACGCGAGCTGATTAACAGTTTAGGATACCCAACATTCCGCACCAGTGCCGGCGCCAGCTTGCACGGCGACGAGCGCAACGAATATGGTTTGCAAGCAGCGTATAGTGCATTAGGCATTGGTAGTCAGTGCTTTGTAATTCGTGCAGATATTGATCTTGAGCAACTTACAGCCACCAGTATTCGTCCTAAGGGCGAAGTAACAAATGGGTTCTTGTGGTTGGATCTTGCCAACACAGACTTTGGTGTGTATCAGTGGAGTCAGACCACCCAGTCACACAGCAAAATTACACCAACCATTATCACCGCTGCTAGCGATGTTCAATCTGATGCGTTGAATACTCCAAACAGTAGCGTTGGCCAAGTTGGTACCTATGCCGTTGTAGCACGAAATGTTAACCATCCTTTGTTCTACAAAAATGCCAGTAACGAATGGGTGCCAGTAGGCACAGCTGACTGGCAGAAAGCATGGACAACTGTACAAAGCACATACAGTACCTACGCTAGCAACGAAGTGTCCGGTACAGGCAGTGTATCAGTTACTATTAACGGTACTGTGGTAACCATCACTGGTGCAGGCGCACAAGCCACTGGTGCAGAGGTAGTTACTAGTATCAATAGTGCGTTTGCAGCCAATTATGGTGATGGAATTCGCGCCGAAATTGACAGTAACGGTCGTTTGGTTCTCCGCGCAACCTCCGCTGCAATGAGTGACGGTAGCAATGCTGATGGCAAGATTATTATTGCCTCAGGTGCAGGTGCAACAGCACTTGGTTTGACTGCGGGCACTTACTATGCACCAATTTTAGATTTTGGTGCCTACACAGATGTTCCAACTTTTGCCACAGGCGAAGCAACTCCAGCACCCACAGGGTCTGTATGGATCAAAACCAGTGCAACTGGCAGTGGCGCTAGCTGGGCAATTAAAAAATACAACAGCACAACTGGTCGTTTTACTTCACTGGCTGCTCCGTTGTATGAAAATAGACAGGCAGCCACTTATGGGTTAGATCCATTGAATGGCGGCAGTGGTGTTGCTGACGGCAGTATTTTTGTTCAGCACAGCAGTCTAGATGGTTATCCTGCCACATTCAAAGTGTATGCAAGAACAGGCACTGGTGCTCTTAAAGTAACAGGCGCTGTTCCAAGCAGCAGCTTTACTATTGGACACACATTTACTCTAGCAGTAAGTGCAGCAGGCTCTGCTAGCCTAACAGCATACACTTTCAGCGGCAGTTTTGCAATAGCATCAACCACAACTGATGCTTTTGTTAGCTTAATTCTCAGCCGTAACATTCCAGATGTGTATGCTGTAAAAGAGACCAATGGTGCTATCAGCCTGTTTCATCGCTCCGGCGGCGAAATTGTATTGATTGACACCACAGCTGGTGGAGGTAATCCAATTACCACAGCTGGTTTTACCACTAGCACTGCTGGCATTGAATATGAATACAGTGGCGTATATACAGGTGCAATTCGTGCTAGTAAATGGACCGCAGTTAGTACTGCTTTGACCTTTAGTGTCGAAACTCCATATGTGGCCCCAGAAGATGGCACACTGTGGTATTATGGAAATGCTACCGAAGCTGATGTAATGATTTGTGGCACCAACGGATGGAAAGGATACCGCACAGTAACCAGTGATGCTCGTGGCTATAATCTAAGCAACACTGACCCAGCTGGCCCAATTTTTTCAGCTACGCAGCCAACTCTGCAGAGTGATGGCACAAGTTTGGTAGCCGGCGATCTTTGGGTTGACACTGCTGATTTAGAAAACTTTCCTAAATTATATCGTTATGATGCTACCGAATGGAATATCATTGACAAAGCAGATACAATTACACAAAACGGTATTCTGTTTGCCGATGCCCGTTGGGACGCTAGTTTAGATAACAGTGGCAACAGCGTGGGTGGTATTGTTGACCCAGTAAGTGGCGACATTCCAGAAATTGCGACCATGGTGTTGAGCAATTACATTGATTTAGATGCTCCGGACTTTAGACTATATCCACGCGGCACACTGCTGTGGAACACTCGTCGTAATGGTATGAATGTAAAACAATTTGTCAATGACAAATTCAATACAACTGCCTATCCTGACGCAGACGACACTGGTACTAATCAAGTGGGAACTATTCCTGATTTTGCCAGTACCTGGGTAAACGCCAGTGGTGTAGACACCAGCGGTAATCCTTATCATGGACATCGTGCTCAGCGTCAAATGGTAATCAAGGCACTCAGAGCTGCCATTGACAGCAATACTGATATTCGCGAAGATCAATATCAGTTTAATTTGATTGCTTGCCCTGGCTATCCTGAGTTGATAACCAACATGGTAACATTAAATGTGGATCGTAACGAAACAGCCTTTATAATTGGCGATACTCCATTGGATCTACCGCCAACCAGTACTGCACTCACAGCATGGAGTAATAACAACGAAACTTCTGGTAGTGTGTATGCTGGTGTATACTATCCAGCAGGTTTAAGCAATGACATTAACGGCAATGAAGTTGTGGTTCCAGCAAGCCATATGGCACTGCGCACATTTATCTACAGCGACAACATAGCATATCAGTGGTTTGCGCCAGCAGGCACTCGTCGTGGTCTAGTGGATAATGCTACTGCGGTTGGATATGTTGATTACACAACTGGTAATTTCATTCGTACAGGCATTACACAAGGGCAGCGAGATACACTGTATCAATTGCGTATTAATCCTATCAGTTTGTTGCCAGGTGCAGGATTGGTTGTTTACGGAAACAAAACACGCAGTCCTATTGCTCAAAGCACAGATCGCGTGAATGTAAGTCGCTTGGTAAACTACATTCGTACAATCCTTACCAGCATCAGTAACAGCTACTTGTTTGAACCAAATGACAAGAGCACCCGCGATCAAATTAAAACAGCAATTGAAGGTGCTATGAATGACTTGATCGCCAAGCGCGGCATATATGATTACCTGGTTGTTTGCGATACTAGCAACAACACCAGCGATCGTATTGCAAGAAATGAACTATATGTTGACATTGCGATCGAGCCAATGAAGAGTGTGGAATTTATCTACATTCCAATTCGTTTGAAGAATCCTGGTGCCATCGAAGGAGGCGGTAGATAATATAACCAGATAATGGAGTAGGGTCACCTACTCCATTTTGGTCAACTTTACCCATAAATAAGTGTAATAGGAGAAAATAAAAATGGCTGTTGCATCATTATCTAAATTCACAGTACCATTGGTAACAAACCAAAGTGCATCAGCACAGGGTCTGTTGATGCCAAAGTTGTCATACAGATTCCGGATCACATTCACCGGGTTTGGTGTTAGTAATCCAAAAACAGAATTGACCAAACAAGTAATGGACTTTACTCGTCCACAGGTTCAATTTGATGAAATCACTGTTGATGCTTACAACAGCAGAGTAAAATTAATAGGCAAGCCAATGTGGCAAGACATCACCCTTAACTTGCGCGACGATGCCCCGGGCAATGTCAGTCGATTGGTTGGCGAGCAATTACAGAAACAATTTGATTTTATGGAACAGAGCAGTGCAGCATCTGGTATTGACTACAAATTTATCACAGTTTGTGAAATGCTAGACGGCGGCAATGGTGCTAATCAACCTAATGTATTAGAGACCTGGGAAATCTATGGTTGCTTGCTCAGCGCAGTAAACTATGGTGAAATGAATTATACATCTAATGACCCTGTTAAAATTGCGTTGACATTGAAATACGACAATGCAATTCAAACACAAGGTGTAGCAGGCGTTGGTGCAGCAATTGGCAGAACGCTAGGTACCAGTATTAACTAACTGAAGAGTCAGATGACGAACATAGCCCGGCTAGTCCGGGCTATTTTTTTGGTGATAAATAATAACAACAGGAAATTTTTATGCCAAGTTTGTTAGACAATGTATTGAAAGGCTTTGGTTCCAGTAGCACAGTCAAAGACTATGCACATGCCAGTCGTATATTTGTCAGTGAATCGTTTCTGCGCAGCCCAAAATTTGCGCACATGTTCTATGTGCTGTTTGATTACAAAGCAGCCGGCGATTCTGATGATGGACTGTTTACGCCATTGACCAAAGGACTGCAACTTGGTGCTTTGTGCAAGAGTGTGTCACTACCAAAGTATACTATTGATAATCAAGTTTTTAACGCATACAATCGTGCCAACATTGTACAAAAAAAACTCAAGTATGATCCAGTATCATTAAAATTTCACGACGACAGTGCTGACATTGTAAGAGAATTTTGGTATGATTACATGAGCTATTTTTATCAAGACAGTGAGCACGACCCAGCATTGTACGCTCAAGATCACAAATACAAAGCAAGACAAAAAGACACATGGGGCTACGGACTAAGACCATTTTCTCCCTTTTTTAATTCTCCTGCACCAGATTATCATCCAATCAAGTCAATTCGCATATTCAGCTTTACTCAAGGGAGGTTCAGTGAGTACATGCTGATTAATCCGGTGATAACATCTTTCAAACACGGCGAACATGTTGCAGAAGGATCAAATTTACTTGAACACGAAATGCAAGTATCGTATGAAGCAGTAAAATATTTCAAAGGCTATGTAACCGATGATACCTTTGGAGACAGTTTATTGCTTTTGTATGATCGTACACCAAGCTCATTGACAGCAGGATCCACTCGCAGTGTTTTTGGACCTGGCGGCCTAGTTGGTACCATTGATTCAGCACTTGCAGATTTAGCGCAAGGTAATTTTGCTGGCGCCTTTACAAAAATTAACAGAGCAACCCAAACCTTCAAAGGTGTTAACATTGGCGAAGTGTTACGGGTAGAAGGAATTGAACAAGTTAGCAAAGCAGTTTTGACTGGGCAAAATCCTTTGAGCACCGTAAATGCTCCTAACATAGGCGATGTTACAAATAACATTGCTGGCGGTATATCAAGAGTAAATCCCTACTTGTTGATTGCCGGCGGGGGGCTGGTAGTGGCCGGTGCTACACAGATTCTTGGAGGAAGTAGTAACAACATTGGGGCAGACACTAGGATAGCAGTGAACAGACCAGCTACCCCAGTTACAGATAATACAACACCTAACCGAGTTGACTATAGAGCTACCAGCGGTAACGAAGTGGTTGCTACAGGATATCAGACGCCAACTAGAACACCGTCATTTCCGCGGTTGACTGGTACATCGACTGCTACAATTGTACCGGGTACCACAGGCATAAGAGAGTTAGCTAACTATAGTGTAGAAGAATTGTCAGAAGAACTTGCTGCACGACAACGAATAAGTTTGAATACCAGCGAGAATATTGTTAGTGGGGTACGACAAGGAAATCCTCAGACTCAACCAATTCCGCCTTCGCCTAATGCAAGAGTACTCAGCAACAATTTTGTTGTGAAATTTGCTGCCTTACAAAATGAAATAGATGACCTGGTAGTTAATACCTCTGAAGACGCTGCAAGATTGAATTTCCTAAATGACAGAATGGCTTCGCTGCTGAATAACCCGCTGTACGCTTCGGTAGTGGCAGACGATCCAGATCTGTTGAATGCACGCCAGTCCTATATCTATGCCTTGCAAACTGGATCTCCTCCGCTTGGCAATTCAAGGAACACTCTTGGTTTTGGGTACATCACTCAAAATGAATACAACAATGCATTGGGAAGAGTGAAAACAAGAATTCTAAGCAGAGCGGATGACCCACAGTCTCAGGTGATCAATAGATTTGATACATTGCGTAGTAATTTAATTTCTGCAGGACAGGCTGGAGACACTGATTTGGTATTAGATTTGATAAAACAATTTTTATCTTTCAGTAGAGAAAGTTTAGTACTACAGGCATTCGATGGTATCATTGATACAATTGCCTTTGCCAATGCTTATGGTGACTGGTTTACTAAATTTAATTTAGGTCAGGTTGACCCAGTGCCAAACATTAAAACCTTCTGGATAACCTAATGAAAAATAATTTAGCAGATACAAGACAGTTGTCTACAGTAAGTCAAACTCGTACTGAGGAAACTTTCTTTAATAATTTATACAACGCACCCATCACAGTTACCAGTGACCAAGACAGCGCGATTCAAAGTTATTTTGAAAAATTTACAGATGATGTTAATGCTGCTCGTTTGCTCACTGCCAGTGTGATATACACAGCTAGGATACAAAATATTAATCCCATGACTGTGCTGGCAGATCTAAAAAAATTACCACCAGGACAATTGGATCTTACTCTGGCCACTTTCTTAAATTTGAATAGAGTGAATACTAGTCTGTTAGGAACAACCAATACTCCTAAAACTGGCTTTTATGTGCAACGAACTATACTGGTATGAGTCGTAATTATGCTCAAGGCAAATTTCAAATACGCAATCCTCAAAAGTACATAGGACGAGGTCAGCCAACTTATCGTAGTGGCTGGGAATTTGCTTTTATGCAGTTTTGCGATAATAATCCTTCTATCTTGCAATGGGCCAGCGAAGGAATCAATATACCGTACCGTAATCCGTTTACCAACAAGCAAACTATCTATGTGCCCGACTTTCTTATCATCTACATAGATAAGAATCAACAGAAGCATGCAGAAGTAATAGAAGTCAAGCCCAGTACAGAAACAACCATGGAAAGTGCTCGTAGCACTCGTGACAGAGCCTATGTAGCACTAAATCATGCCAAATGGCAAGCTGCTGCAGCCTGGTGCAAGCACAACGGATTAAAGTTTAGAGTGGTTACAGAAAATGAGATTTTCCACCAAGGCAAGAAGCGGTAAATACCTGCATGACTAAAAAACTGGAAGAACTGTTTGACTTGCCTGCTGTGCCCACAGAGCACACGGCCAAAGCTACCATTGAAGAGCACACAGAAACTCTGCGTGAAATTGATCGGGCCTTGGACAAAATTGATTCTGCTCTGCCCACAGTAAGGGATCTTGAAGCAGCAGATCAAGAAATGGACGACCTTGCAGAACTAGCTCAGGACAAGTTCAACGACCTAATGGATCTAGGAATGAATGTTGAAGCCAGATATGCAGGCACTATTTTTCAAACAGCTGGTGTACTGTTAGGCCATGCTATCACTGCCAAGCAGGCTAAATTGGACAAAAAGCTGCGCATGGTTGATCTACAACTCAAGAAACTGCGAGTTGACCAAATGGCCAAAAAAGAAGGCACAGCCGATGCGCCAATAGAAGGACAAGGGGTTGTTTTGGATAGAAATACTCTTTTGCGTGAGATACTTGGGCAGAATAAAAAGTCGTGATCTGGCTAAATAGTTGATATAGGGCATAACCATGAAAGCATTTAAGCAATATCTTGTTGAAAACAAGCGAACATTTGATTTTCGTGTGCGCATTGCTGATCACGATTTACCCAATGAGACACTGGATAAAATTGAGCGTGGCCTGATGGCATACGATCTAGCTGATATTACCAAGCCAAAAAACCAACCAGTGGCTTACACCAGAGAGTTTCATACATTGGGCCCAGTGGGACGCAAGCAGTTTGAAATTAAATTAAACTATCCAACATCGCCCGAAGTTATTCGTGCTAACATTCACAACAACACAGGTATTCCTGCATGTTGTATTATAGTACGCGGTGCCATGGAAGACGAAATCATTGGGGCCGAACTACATGTTCATCCTGAAGAAAGTTTACAAGCAGGAGTTGATACCTACAAAGAAGATGATCAGGCACAAGCTCATGTGGGTATGAAGCGGGTAGACAGTCTACTTAAAGAACTACAAGCAGCAAGACAAGCCAATCAACCGCAGCAGGTCAAGAATGTCAACGATAACATTCTTGCTAAAGATTCTCCAAAAGAAAAGGCTCCAAAAACAACCTTGGACCTGCCACAGAACAATACCAGTCCGGTAAAAGCAAATAAAACTCCGCGAGGAAAGTGAACATGAACAAGCACGATAACATTTATAATATTTTGAATAAACTGTCCGCGTTGGAGCCGCCAGTCAAACAAGAGAGTATTTTGAAAAATCTGAGTGAATCTCTAACACCAGCACAAAAGCATTTGTCTCAATTGCTAGCTGAAAAATACCAGGGCTGGAAAGACACCGTGGCAGCAGTAAAAGAATCAGATGAAAAAACCATGAGCCGTGCTGCCAAAGGTCATGAGAAGTATGGTAAAGCAGGCATGCAAGCATTGGCCAAGGCCGGGCGTGAAGGTGCTGGTGAAAAGAAGCTTGATGCTATCCGTGATAAACACAACAAGTATGACGAAAGCGTAGAAGTAGACGAAGACATGTTGTCTAAGAAAGACTACGACGGCGACGGTAAAAAAGAATCTCCCAAAGACGAATACATGGGCAGTCGTGATCGCGCAATTAAAAAAGCCATGGGCAAGAGCAAAGAAGAAGGCAACGAGTTCAGCGGTAATAGGCAAGATGCCATTGATGCAGGCAAAGACAAATTCAAAGCAGGCGGTAGAACATATCCTGTGAAAGAAGGCGAATACCAAGACACTGTTGATAAGAGTAAGATTCCTGCTTATCAACGCAAAGCCAAAGGTGGTGATGATTGGAAATTATCTCAGCAAGATTTAGACGACGAAGCTAGTAAAAGTCCCACAAGCCGTGCCGGCTTAGAAAAAGCCAAACAACGCCTGCGTGATCAAGGTGTTATGGAACAGGACATGGAAGAAGCTCAATACGACGAAAACGATGCGCACAGTTCGTTGCCAGGGGTGCGCAAAACCACAGAACAAGAACACAGTCGGTATGATGCTGCTGCACATGAAATTCGCAAGTGGATGCGCAAGCGTGGATGGAATACCAACAAAGAATTCAAATCAGCACTCAAGTATATCATGGACAACCTTGATGACAAACATGACGATTCTCTAACACAAAAAGTCAAAGAGGCTGCAAAAATTTGCGAAAAGCATCATGCAACCATGGTCGAAGCCGGTCTAGACATGAATCTGCTCAAAGGCGCACAAGGTGCCATGCAAGGTGCAAACACTGATCCAGAAAGCGAACGCAATCGCGGCAAGAAGTATGGTTATCGTAGTGACCGTGATGATACCGGTAACGACGATGATTATGATGAGCATGGCAACGAAAAGAAAGGTGCCAAGAAGTCTGCACCCGGCGATGCTCCTAAAAAGAAAGGCCGTCCAAAGAAAAACTTTGGCCCAGAGCGTACCACAGCTAAGGCTTACAAACACAAGGGCGAGCGTAAAACCAACGAAGGCCGCGCAATTGATCTTGAACACTATGTTGAAGACACCATGTCAGAACTAGAAGCCATGTTTATTGTAGAAAAGGCCAAGAGCAAGTCACAGCAGCGTTTCTTTGGCATGGTGCATGCTACACAAAAAGGCGACAAGCCTGCCAGCAAGGAAGTGGAAAAAGCAGCCAAAGGCATGAGCAAGAAAGATGCCAAGGACTTTGCCAAGACCAAGCACAAAGGGCTGCCAAACAAAGTCAGCGAAGGAATTAATTTTGCAGAAATGATGCGAGAAACAGATCAGACTGTGGAAGAAATGCTCAATGAGCTGCACGGTGAGATGGATGAATACAAGCGTACAGGATATCTTGGTGACAAGTTGCGTGATGCATTAGACATTCATCGTCACAATAAAAAACTCATGGACAATCAAATACCTGATCTAGAAGAAGTGCCACCAGACTCAGCTGATGCTGTTAGCATATCACCAGCATCAGCAACACCAATGGCTGCAAAACCAATCAAACCAGCCGTACCAAATCCCAAAGCTGGATTAAGCGAACTGGCTAGATTGGCAGGTATTGAACCAATCGAGGAAGAACCCAACGAAGGCAACGAGTTCAGTGGAGCAAGAGCCAACGCCATTCGTGCAGGCAAAGACACTTTCACAGTTGGTGGTAAGACTTTTCAAGTGACTGACGCCGAAGACGAACAAATGAATGAAGGCGGATGCAACATGACTGCCGAGGGCCAGTACTGTGAAATGCATGGCATGAACGAATGCGGCATGATGGAAGGTGCTAAGCCAGACTACATTGACCTTGACAAGGATGGCAACAAAAAAGAGCCAATGAAAAAAGCTGCCAAAGATGCCAAAGAAAAAACTTCCGAAAGTGCTGATTACGAAAAGCAAATTCCTCAAGGCATGGATGACAAGTATGTAAAGTTCAAGTGTCCTAGTTGCGGCACTGCAACCAATGCGGCACTAATACGAGGCAATAACTATGTTTGTCCAAGTTGCGAAAAACCATTGCCGGCAAAAAATCAAATGCCGCTTGGAGAATGCGGTGACATGGGGCCAATGGGCGGTATGGATCAACAGGATGGCATCAGCATTAACACCAGTATGGATACCAAGTCAGGTCGTAAAACGGTCACAGTCACAGCAGACGGTGAAGCCGCTGAAGAACTGGCGCAAATGCTGAAAATGGCAGGTATGGTAGGGCGCAAGCCTGAACCTAAGGTATTAAGTCTAGACCAAGAGCTAGACGAGTATGCCAATGAACCAGACGAGCGTTATGCAGGAATTGATGCAATTACTCGTGCAGGCAATGATCTCAACCGTCCTAAAAAACAGGATCCTGGCACAGCCAATCGTGCTGCAAACCCACTGGGCGAAACAGCAGTTCAAGAAGACAAGTTGTTTAAGTTATATCAAAGTCTAAAAGACATAGTGTAAAACAAAAGGCCCATTGGGCCTTTTGTGTTTGTTTATCAATGAAAAGATACAGCGTATACAGAATGGTTCTGCATGTTGCCTATAGTTGCAACATGAGTTGCCACGGCTGTGTAACCCTCAGCGATATGCCAAGAGACGGCGTTGCAGACTACAATGATCTTGTTCAAGGCATGCAACAATGGAGTAAGGTTCTTGATCCAGACTGGATAGTGTTGTTTGGAGGCGAACCACTCATGCATCCTAGGATCAAGGACATTGTGCGTGAGGCCAGGCGTTGCTGGCCCCGTGCTAAAATTTGCATACCTACCAATGCATTGTTATTGAGAAAAATTTTTGATACTGACTGGGTTCGCGAAGTACAGCCTCTTGAAATAAGAGTGGCACTGCACAAGGATGACGAGGAAGGCAGATTTTTCAAAAATCTTATTGCAGAGTTCATGAACCTTTTTACAGACTGGACTGTGAACAACAAGCCTATGATGCAGGGCGGCGGCAATTGGGTCAGTGCAAACAATCCGTACAAGTTTGCATACGAAAATTCCATTGGCCTGAACATTGCTGTAAGTCAAAATGAAACTTTTGTGGTGCCTTATGACTTTGACGAATCTGGTAACATAGCGCCATTTGACAGCGACCCAAACAAGGCATTTGAACATTGTGTGAGCCCGGGTACGGTGTACATTTACAAAAATTTGCTCTACAAGTGTTTTCCCTATCCAAACTTACAAGATACTCAACCAAACTTTGCACAACGTTGGCCCAAATACAGACCCTATTCAGCCACAGATGATTTGACTGAATATTTTGCCAACATAAGACAATCACATGCAATTTGTAGCATGTGTCCGCAGTCGGGAAAATGGCAACACAACGATCCAAAAACTGTAAAGATTTTGCCCAAGGCCAGCTGGATACAAAAACAAATAAAACTAAATACTTGACATTTTAGGAGCTCTCAATGAAAAAACTTTTAGCAACACTGTTACTAGCAATTCCTGCTGCGGTTTTTGCAGCCAAACAACCACAAGGCGTAACCTACGACGCACAAATTATTAGAGTGAGTGACGGCGACACTATTGTGATCGCTGCTCCTTTTCTCCCACAGCCACTTAAACCACAATTAGCAGTGCGTGTGTACGGTGTAGATACACCTGAAAAAGGTTTTCGTGCTAAGTGTCCTCAAGAGGAGCAGCAAGGACAAGCAGCATCTAAATTTACAACAAATGCAGTTGCCAAAAGTATCAAGCGTCAAGTGGTGCTCTATGACTGGGACAAATTTGGCGGGCGTGTACTAGGAGACATTTTATTAGATGGCCAAAGTCTCCGAGCCATGCTGATTCAAAACGGATTTGCTAGAGAATACTACGGCGAAGCTAAACAAAGCTGGTGTCCATAATGGGCGAACAAGAATATCAACCCAACGGTGACGAAAGCGATCGCACTGTGCCCTGGGGCCAACACTGATGAAACTGACCAACTTCTTGCTTTTCTGGATGTTGGTCACTTGGTCCATTGGTCGCGGCGATCTGTTTGGTATAGCACTTTGTACTGTTGGGTTTCTAATCATGCACACTATAATCGAAGAATACTATGAAGCAGATTAAGTTTACTTCAAGTAGTTTTGTACCTGAGGGCGAAACAGGTGATCCAGATACAGTGCTAGATGAAAACGATCCTATTCACGAATTGAAAGCTCTGGCTGGAGTAAACAATTTGAAACAGCCCAATTGGCAACAGTACGACGGAATGAATATTAGTCGTACTGGTATGGAAAAACGAGAATTAGAAAAAAAACACAATATCCAACCGGGATCACCTGAGTGGTTTCAACTGTGGTTCAGCCTGCCGTATATGACAGGTGAACCGCCAGTCAAGCGGTAGCCCGCCCTTTTCGTTCTACCCCCAAGTACTCATACCAACTTTCATGTTCAATATGTATTGGACGGTTTTTCCACTTGGTTACCAATTGATAGTAATCGGGCTTGTAGGGCATGCGCATGGGTTTCCATAGCTTGGTGCCTTTTTTGTGATTGCATGGTTTACAGGCAGTCACAGCGTTTTCCCAAGTAACTTTGCCTCCTGCACTGCGTGGAATCATGTGATCAATGGTAAGTGCATCACTGTTGAAGGTGTCTCCACAATATTGGCACTGATAAAGATCTCGCAGATAAAGGTTGCCTCTACTGAACCGTACCCCACGCTTGTTGTTGAAGTAGTTTTTGGTTATAGCCACAGCTGGATAGTGTATGGTCAAGTTGGCACTACGAGCAACATGTTGTTCGTATTCTTCCAGCACTGTAATCCTATCTAAAAACATCAGCTTGATAGCATGTTGCCAATTGATAATGCTCAAGGGCAGGATAGATATGGGCTCAAAGTTTGAGTTGAGAAGCAGGCAGTTCATGTTAAATACTTATTATGACTAAGTCACTTGAAGGTGTTATTGTAAAAAAAGCTCACCAAGTGGAGAGCTTTACCGAACAGCAAATCCATGAAATTGCCAAATGCGCAAACCCTGTCACGGGTCCACAATATTTCATGGACAATTACCTATACATTCAGCACCCAACCAAAGGTAGCATTGAATATCACCCTTTTGAGTACCAGAAACGCCTGATAGATACCTATCATAATTATAGATTCTCTATCAGTCTAATGCCAAGACAAACGGGCAAATCAACCAGTGCTGCTGGTTATTTATTATGGTACGCTATGTTTGTTCCGGACAGCACTATATTGGTTGCGGCACACAAATATCTAGGCGCACAGGAAATCATGCAGCGAGTGCGGTATGCTTACGAACACTGTCCTGATTATATTCGAGCAGGTGTAGTAAGTTATAACAAAGGCAGCATAGACTTTGACAACGGTAGTAGGATCGTGGCTCAGACCACAACAGAAAACACCGGGCGTGGTATGAGTATCTCCTTGCTGTATTGCGATGAGTTTGCGTTTGTTCGGCCAACCATTGCAACTGAGTTTTGGACTTCTATCAGTCCAACATTGGCCACTGGCGGTAAGTGTATTATTACCAGCACACCCAACAGCGACGAAGATCAGTTTGCTTTGCTTTGGAAAGGTGCCAACAAGACCATTGATGAATTTGGCAATGAAACAACCTTGGGGGTAAATGGATTCAAGGCCTATCGTAGTAAATGGCAAGAACATCCTGATCGTGACGATGCATGGGCTGCTGAACAACGAGCTCAGCTGGGCGAGGAACGCTTCCGCAGAGAAATGGAATGCGAATTTATTATCTATGACGAAACTCTTATCAACGCAGTAAACTTGTTGGAACTGGCCGGCATTGATCCGATTGAACGCCAGGGTCAGGTGCGTTGGTACAAAAAACCCAGTAAAGGATGCACATACTTGGTAGCACTTGATCCAAGTTTGGGCACAGGCGGCGACCCCAGCGCCATACAAGTGTTAGAACTGCCTACACTGTTGCAAGTGGCAGAATGGCAGCACAACAAAACGCCTATACAGCGCCAGGTTGCTATCTTAAAAGAAATAACCAGGTATCTTGCAGATGCAGTTGAAAATAATAATGATGTGTACTACAGCGTGGAAAACAATACCTTAGGCGAAGCTGCACTGATTGCAATAGCAGAAATTGGCGAGGAAAACATTCCTGGCGTGTTTCTCAGCGAACCTAGACGAGTAGGCAGCGGTGGATATCGCAAAGGGTTTAACACCACACACAAGGTAAAACTAGCAGCCTGCGCCAAATTCAAAGCTCTGGTAGAAAACAAAAAACTGCATATTGCTAGTAAAAATTTAATCAGTGAGCTTAAAACATTTGTAGCAAAAGGAACCAGTTTTGCAGCAAAAGATGGTGAAACCGACGATTTGGTAATGAGCATGCTGTTGGCTATTCGCATGCTACAGTTTATAAAAGAGTTTGATGCTCAATTGGATAGCCATGTGCGCGATGCTCTAGAGGATTTTATAGAGCCCATGCCATTCATCATGATATAATCCAAACAGCTAAATACACACATGGCACAAGATATTAACAAAGTAGCACAAGCACTATTTGAAAAAATCCGCGGCAGATTTGAAGATGTGAGTCTGGGCGATGACACGGGCGATGCAACTACAAAACCCGAAGATGCTCGCTTCTTTAATTTTGATTATGTAAGCACCATTGGTAAAAATTATGGTAACATAACCATAAGTGTTATTGACAATGACAGCCTAAAGATTTACTTTAGCAAAAACATCAGTGAACAACTGTCTGGTCACGAACTTAAAGAATGGTTTGGTTTTTTATATGAAATGCGCAAATTTGCTCGTCGCAATTTAATGACCTTTGACACAAGAGACATTAACAGAAGCAATCTTAATATTAAAGATATAAAACAAGTTAGTAAAGCTGACTCTACATTTGACTCCGGAGATGTAAAAGTGACTGAAAGCAAGCTATACGGCACACCCAAGCACAGTTTTGAAAATGTAGGCGGTGCTAGAATTCGTATTGTTCACACAGAAAGTGTGAACATGGAAGTAAGAGGCAGCAGAGCAAGACACATCAATGCAATCTATATTGAAAACGCACTGGGCGAAAGATTCAAAATGGAAAGCAATAAATTAAGTGGCGCTCGTGCAATGGCTCGCCACATAAGCGAAGGCGGCAATCCTTACGATGACATTGGCAAACAAATTAACCACATGGTAACAGAAATGGCCGAGCTGGGTAGATTTGTTCGCAGCATGCGCCGTAGAACCTTTGAAGACAGTGTCACGGTACGCATGGTAGAAGCGTCAACCAGTTATTACAACAACATGCACCAGCAACTGAATGCTCTTCGCGGTGTACGAACCTACAAGGCATTTGTAGAATCATATGAACCACAACCACAACAACTAGACGAAGTAGATGTAAACCAAATTAAAGAGCGTTTTGTAAAGAAAATTTTTGACGATCGCATGACAGCAGCACTGCCTCATGTGTACAAGGCGTATCAACTGTACGAACAACAAAAACAAAATCAAATCAATGCAGTATCAGACATTATCCAAGGTCGGTCCGCACTAGCCCTGGCTACCAATGAAGGCATGGATGAATACATGAAGATGCTCAGATTCCACGACAATAGTGCATTGGTAAAAACAGTGTTAGAAGATATTGCCAATCGCGCTGTAACCATGCCAGAGATAGCAGAATTTTCAAGATACTGGGCAAATAACTATGACACTATTACAGAAGACGAAAGTCAAACACAATCGCGAACCATGGCAGTGCAACTGGCCACACATTACCTCCGCGACCTACGCAGCCTAAGAGAAAATCACAATCTGCGATTTGAACCAGAATACGCAGTGCATGAGAATTTAGATCTAGGAGATGACCTACTAGGCGAAGGCACATGGGCTATTCCTAAAACTCCAGAAGAAATCAAATCACTACAACAACTACTAAGCCAACCTATACCATATGGCATGGACGCGGCAAACATTACTTCAACCATTGGTAACTTTATAGGTGACGACGAGCTCTTTGACAAATTGGTAGAACTATCAGACGATTTGGGTGAGCAGGCAGATGCTGTGCCTGCAATCAAAGAATGGATCAATGAAAACTATCCAGGACTGTACACACAACTGGGATTTGGTAACGAAGAACTAGATACACCGCCTGCTCCTCCTACACAACCACCGGCACCGCAAAATACCACAGCAGCTGACACACCACCTGGGCAAAACTCCGGTGGTGTGGTAAGTGAAGATTTGATGAAGATGTTACGCATTGCAGGATTAAGATAATGAACCCTAATTTTTTTAGAAAATACGCAGACCTCATTGAAGCAGTTTCACAAGGTCCTACAGACCCGCAACAAACACAGCAATATGCACAAAAGATAGTTGACGCACTTGACAACCAATTTGGTGGCGGATCGTTTATGTCCCAGGCAGGCCAAGACGGATCAGTTACTATTGTACAAAAAGCTGGCGGCCCAAGCGATCCTTATGATCCACGCTATGAAAATGATCCCAATGTGCTCACACCGGCTAGTGTAAGCAAAGTGTTGGATCCTTACTATAACATGTTTAGACAAAAAGGTTGGAGATTTGACCAACCCATGGGAGGTAAGTTTACCATTGCAGTGACCCAAGCACAACCAAACATGTGATTCGAACTATTCTACCAAAGGCGCATTTTTTGCGCCTTTTTTGTTGACTTGCTAAATAATAATGTTATACACTTGCACGGTGCAAGAGTATATCTAGGCACATTAAAGACCATCTTAACTTATAAAGGAAACTATCATGGCAACTTCACTCGCAGAAATTCGCGCAAAACTACAAGCAGCAGAAAGCCGCACAGGCGGTAACTCAACAGGTGGCGACAACGCTATCTATGCACACTGGAACATTGCAGAAGGTTCCACAGCCAAAGTCCGTTTTCTTCCAGACGGCAACTCCAAAAATTCTTTCTTCTGGGTCGAACGACTAATGATTCGTTTGCCATTTGCTGGCATCAAAGGCCAAGCAGACAGCAAGCCTGTTATTGTGCAAGTACCTTGTGTTGAAATGTATGGCGAAGCATGCCCGGTGTTGGCAGAAGTGCGCACCTGGTTCAAGGACAAGAGTCTTGAGGAAATGGGTCGTAAGTATTGGAAAAAGAAAAGTTACTTGTTCCAAGGCTTTGTTCACGACAATCCAATCGGTGATGACAAGACACCAGAAAATCCAATTCGTAGATTTATCATCAGTCCACAGATTTTCAACATTATCAAGAATGCGTTACTAGACCCAGAAATGGAGAACATGCCTACTGATTATTCTGCAGGCCTTGATTTTACTATCAAGAAAACCTCCAAAGGTGGTTACGCTGACTACAGCACCAGTTCATGGGCTCGCAAAGAAACCGCACTAACCAGTGCTGAACAAGCAGCCATTGATCAATTTGGTCTTTACAATCTCAGTGACTTCTTGCCCAAGAAGCCTAGCGATGTTGAGCTCAAGGTCATCAAGGAAATGTTTGAAGCCAGTGTTGATGGTCAGGCATACGATCCAGATCGCTGGAGTGCCTACTACAAGCCAGCTGGCTTTGCAGGCAGTAACAGTGCATCAGATGATGATGCTCCTGCTGCCAAAGCAGCACCAGTAAGTAAGCCAACTGCGACACCAGCTCCAGCGGCACAAGATGATGCTCCTTTTGACACAGATGAAACTACAGCAGATGCTGCACCTGCTGCCAAACCGTCTAGTGCAAGAGCCGAAGATATTTTGGCCATGATTCGCAATCGTCAGAAACAGTAATTCATAGGGGCTTCGGCCCCTAGTTTACTATCTATGAAAGTAGTCTGGACATCAAGCGGCGATGAAATAGAGTTCACACCTGACAATCAAGCACTGTGTGAATATTTCATTAACGGTCTCAATCAAACTCCCCTAGCATGTGTTCACAGTGATGTGAACACATGTTGGCCTGACCAGCTGGCTGAAAATCTCCATGATATAAACTTGATGCTAGCAGACACCAAGTTGGCTCCGTCATTTGAATTAGGAAATCCGTTGGATCAGCAGTATCTTAATCGTCTGCACAGACAGTGGGTAAGATTTCATTTGCTGTATCCTAAAATCATAGTGTTTCTTGATCTCAAAGACAACACCTTGATAAAAAAATTTCGTGGAATAAACACCATGTTGCACAAAATTGAAAAAATGTTTGTGCAATCCTACATAGGCATGCATGACGCACAAGTGGTCACTTTAGATAATCCTTTTGAAAATTCATTGAGTTTTAACACAGCTAATTTACAACTTTATTATCACGATCTAGGGCGAAACACTTTTAATAAATGGGCAAACTTTGACAATGTGCTTGATCAAGAAGACACCAATGACTATGCAAAATTGGCTGCAGATCTACATCTGAATCTCAATCGTGCTATGGTGCAGTCTGCACCTGCTAACTATGTAGCATGGTGTCAGTTGCAACAGCTGGCAACAGTACCCGGTCGATGGATCAATCTTGGTAACTTTGTTGACCTAGATACAAATCTTGCTGACTATCGCGAGATATTGGTACGAAACAACAACACAGATATAATACTGGCATCATAATGTATAGATTCACATGGACCAAAACAGGAGATAGTTTTGATGTAGAACCTGTACATCAGGAACTCAGTGCGTGGTTTGTGGAACAATGTAATATTCAATCCAACAAGTTTTGCACCGGAGTGTATGACACTGATTATGTTACGCAGCAGATAGAAAGTACAATTGAGCAAGCCAAAGCAGCATTACACAGTACCAATACTGTATTGTCCAAATTTAATTTTCAAACACTGGCAGAACCCAATTGGTTTGATCAGCAGCAGTTGAATATACTACACAAAAGCTGGATCAATGTTTTGCAGACCAATCCTGGATTTGAGACTGTGTTGTTTCATATGAATCGCGAAGCGTTTGATCAATTCCATAAACTCAATCGTTTGATACATGCGATAGAAAACAGTTTCAAATACGAGCTGCGTAGTCATCTGAGCTGGCGCTCGCCAAACCCTTTTCCTGCAGAAATGTTTGACACCGGCGTGTTTAATGTAAGTATTCTCTATGTAGATCATGGACGCAATGCTATGGAAAAATTCAAAAACTTTGATGCAAATCCCAATGACCATGAACTCAGTCCATGGCGTTACATTGGCGGCAGTTTGGAAATTAATTTGGTGCGGCCCTATCAAGACTTGAAACCACAAGAATTTGTGGAGTACTGTTGGAAGCACAATATCAAAGCCCAACCCGATAGACTTCCGTTTGGAAATCTAGTAAACTGTAGCGAAAGTCTTGCTCCAGCAAGAAAAATCATGACCCATAATCATCAGCTTGCTGACAATTTTTTAACAATAGAAACTTTATAAAGGAACGATCATGGCCAAACCATTCGACTTATCAAAATTTAGAAAAAGTATTACAAAAAGCATTGACGGTATTTCCGTTGGCTTTAACGATCCAGACACCTGGATCAGCACTGGCAACTACACACTGAACTATCTCATCTCTGGAGACTTCAACAAAGGTATTCCGATGGGCAAGGTCACTGTGTTTGCTGGCGAGTCTGGCGCAGGCAAATCATTTATCTGTTCGGGTAACTTGATCCGCCATGCACAACAGCAAGATATCTATCCTATCCTGATTGACTCAGAGAATGCGCTAGACGAAGACTGGCTCAAAGCACTGGGTGTTGATACATCTGAAGATAAACTGCTAAAGTTGAACATGGCCATGATCGACGATGTGGCCAAAGTTATTTCAGACTTTGTGAAAGAGTACAAGACACTGCCAGAAGACAGCCGGCCCAAGGTATTGTTTGTGATTGACAGTCTGGGTATGTTGCTGACTCCAACTGATGTCAATCAATTTGAAGCAGGCGAGATGAAAGGCGATCTTGGTCGTAAACCCAAAGCACTTACTGCTCTAGTAAGAAACTGTGTGAACATGTTTGGCAGTTTGAACATTGGCCTAGTGGCAACCAACCACACCTATGCCAGCCAAGACATGTTTGATCCAGATGACAAAATCTCAGGTGGACAAGGCTTTATCTATGCAAGCTCAATTGTTGTTGCAATGAGGAAACTCAAACTCAAAGAAGACGAAGATGGCAACAAGATTTCAGAAGTCAAGGGTATTCGTGCAGCTTGCAAGGTAATGAAAACTCGCTATGCCAAGCCGTTTGAATCAGTACAAGTCAAGATTCCTTATGAGTCAGGTATGAGTCCTTACTCAGGACTGACTGACATGTTAGAAAGCAAGGGATTATTGCAGAAGGAAGGCAACAGTCTTAAATACACCCTAGCAAATGGCACCGTGATCAAACAGTTCCGCAAGGCTTGGGAACGCAATGAAGATGGCAGTCTAGACAAGGTCATGGAGGACTTTGTAAAAAATCCTCATCACGTGGTGTCACAGCAATTAGAAGAGGAGGTCGTAGAATGATTGATGTTGAGGTTCTAGTTGAAACCTTTGGAGTGATGAAAGAATACATCAGCTCCAAAGATCGTCAGGCGGTGGCAGATCATTTGTTCAGTATACTCACTGACATGGATGGTATTTCGGAAAAAGATCTAAAGGCGTTTGCAGCAAGCGATCCGCATCTTCAGCGTTCTTGTGAAGAGTACTTTCAAGACGATGAAGAAGTTGATGAAGATAACTTTGACGACGGCGAAGAAGACTAAATGTGGTATAACAAGGTAGTTCGGGATCTGGGTGCTATCCCAGACTTCATTGCTTTTTATGAAGCAGAAATGCTAGCAGCCAAACGCGATGTGGTTATTGCTGGCCGTGTTGAGCAGAGACTCAGCGATCTGCCTGGACTGACCGAACACCGATTCAATCAGCTGCAAGAGATTGAAGCAGTGCTGGAATATTTGAATATTCAGTTGCGCAAAATACGCCGTAAACATTTTCAAAAATATCTTGAAACTTATGCTAGAGCATTGACCAGCAGAGATGCTGAAAAATATGTTGACGGCGAAGATGAAGTAATTGATTTTGAAACCATTATCAACGAAGTGGCACTGCTGCGCAATCGTTGGCTAGGTATCCTTAAAGGTCTCGAAAGCAAGAACTTCATGTTAGGTCACATTGTGAGACTGCGCACAGCAGGCATGGAGGATGTCTCTGTTTAATAACGCATATGAAAGTCATGCACACAGTCTAAGGGTGCTAAACTTACTCAAAGAGCATGATACTTTTATGGAAAGTATCAGCAGTGTGGCTGATATGGGTGCCGGTGCAGGTATGGATTGTGTTTGGTGGAACAATGCAACCACTAGAGACACTCCCAGCCAACCTTTGAATCTCAAGGTGTTTGCAGTTGATCGTGTGGCACCCAACTTTGATTTTGAACTTCCGGAGCGGGTGATTCCGGTCACTAGAGATTTTGAAAAACCTTGCCTAAGCACAACAGTTGATGTCATTTGGTGTCACGATGCATTTCAGTTTGCACTGAATCCAATACAAACATTAAAACTATGGAACACACAGATAAATGAAAATGGCTTGCTGTACATAGGCATGCCACTGTTAAATTATAACAAACACAATCGTTGGCAAAGTCAAGGTAGAAATTTTCAGTATTATAATCACAGTTTTCTTGAACTGGTATATATGCTGGCGGTCAACGGATTTGACTGTCGTGATGCATACTTTCGCAAGGAAACGGATGATCCCTGGCTACATGCAGCAGTTTTCAAAACAGCACAGGAACCCCGAGATCCTGCTACAACAACCTGGTACGACCTAGTAGAAGCAGGATTACTCAATGAGAGTCTGGTCAATAGTTTGCGTACATTTGGGCATGTGCGTGAACAGGATGCACTGTTTCCTTGGTTAGACAAAGCTCTATATCGCATTGAACCTTAGAGTATAAATACTCGTATTACGAGTTTCTTATGCGATCACTAGACTTTTTAACAGAAAACACTGGATTGACCTTTGGTCAACATGTCAAGAGCTTACAAGCTAAACAGGCTCAAATGAGCACGGATGATCCACGCCGTGCGTTTATCCAGCATTTTCTAGACACAGCAGAAAATTTATTAAATTCAGACAGTACAGTACAAATGGAGGCAGTTGCGCCTGCACCTTCTCCAAGTCAGCTTACTGCTCCTAGTGCTCAAACTACACCCATGCGCATGCCACGCCCACAGCCTGCGTCGCCAGCAAAGAAACAACCAACTGCTGTTGGTAGTCGTGTGCATATTGAGAATGCATCGGCTGCTATATTAGATGCCAAAGCCCGATTGTTCATGGAGCAGAATAAAAATGATCCACGAGCAATTGCTGTGATGCAGGAATTTTTAGTATTTGCAGAGGAAGCAGATACAAACATTCAAGTCATGGCCATGCCCGGTGTTAAAAAAGCTGTCACAGCCGCACAGAAGGGCATTGAGCTAAATGCCAAAGGCGAAATTGCAAAAATGGATTCTGATATTGAAACCAGTGCAGCTCTACTTGCTAGACGATTTGGACTCAAAATTATCTGGGCTAGAAATCTAATCGGCATGTTTAGTACCAAGATAGATCGTAAGGATCGTGCCAAGTTTCTACAAGCCTGTGCCGCAGGTGATGCTATAGATATCAAAAACATGCTCAAAAAAGGATCTGGCAATCTCAATGATGTTGTTAATAACAAATTACCAACAGTGGCCAATGTTTTCAAAGATGTTAAAAACACATTGCTAGACATTAGCCTTAGTACTGGGCAAAGAGGAGCAACTGGACCATTCGAGGCAGTGTTAGCAATCATGGGTGGCGCCAAAAAACCTGCTGCCAATGAAGGCGGCGATGTGGTTTTTGAAATTGATAACAAACGGTTAAAATTTGAAGTCAAAGGCAACAGTCTGAGCATAGATTCAAAAATATCTAAAAAAGGTGAGCTTGCAAGTACAGGTGGAGAGAATAACGCATGGTTAGATAGCACAGCCAATCCAGATCCTAGTAAAAAAGGAGGCGAACTTGGTGGCAGTGTGCTACGCAGTGTTGGCAATGATTGGTTAGACAAAAACATGACCAAAATAATTGGTACACTCGGCGACCTCTGGACCAACAGTGATTTTCGTTCAGCACAATTGCCAAACTTGGCAAATTTCATGCGAATCATCGAAAAGCGCAAGGCCGGGTCGTCCACTGCTTTACTAACCTACATGATGGGCAAGATGTTTCCAAGTGCAACAACCGCACCAGGTTTTAATTTCAAGAACAGCATTAAAAAAATGCTTGACGCAATACAAAGCAATGATTCAAGAGCCGTGGCCAAAGAGCAAGGAACCATGGCATTGATTGAATACGCAATAGGTAAAGGCAATGACGGATTTATGTTTTTCAATTCCAGCACTCAAGAATTCAAAACAGTGATAGGAATGAAAGGTATCCTGGATCTCTACAAGAGCAAAGAAGCCAGTGACGATGAAAGTGTAGTGCGCTTTTTGTTTCCTATGACCATGAAACGCGGTGCACCAAAATGTAGTCCTTCGGTATATTATGGTCCATTGGGTAAAAGTTCCCGTGCAAAAAATTATTTTACTGAATTAAACAAGAGCCCAGAAAGGCTCAAATTATTAAAGCAAGCACAATCGGCACCAGATCCCGGCAGCGCCTGGGAAGACAAATCTAGATAAAAATTTGCTTGACAACAATCACTCAATAGCATATAATTCTAGAACGATGGGCCGGACGCCGTATTGGTTGCAGGCACTCGACTCATAATCGAGAGACGACAGTCCATTGTGGGTTCAAATCCCACCCGGCCCACCATTGATAAACAATCTGGCGTTCGTATAATGGATAATACAGGGGATTTCTACTCCCTAAATGTGGGTTCGATTCCTGCACGCCGGACCACCGTATAAGTACATGCATGGACGAGAAAAAACCCAACTCAGCCAAAGGCAGGAACAGCTACGACGCACAAGTGGGTGATTCTCTCATTCCGTTTTTCAATCGCAATGTAACACCCTACCCCACGGAAGCAGGTGGCCCCAAGTTTGACATGGTGCCTGTTACCAAACAAAAAGATCTCATGATCAACCATGCCAGGATGTATGCCCAGCAGGAGTATGATCGTATCATGGAACTGGTAGCAGTATTGCAAAAACAAGCTGAAGGTATACGCCGTAGACTGGAAGTCACTGATGCGGTGCATGCTGCGGTGTATCAATTCAGTCCTGTGATGGGCCAGACCTATTGGTTGGCTTGGGATCGTCGCAAACAGCATGTGTTGTTGACACACACCGGACCTGATGATTGGTCCAGCTCTGCTCCAGAGGACTATGAGTATCAAACGCAGGTACGGTACATGGGCGATCACACCTGGTTGGAAATTGAAGAATCTCGCTTGACATAAATAAAATTTCAAGTTATAGTACACGCATGAACTACAAGGCACATCACAGCATACGATTACGAATACGATAGTATTCGTCTACTCGCGACTGTGGTGAAATTGGTAGACACAGCAGACTTAAAATCTGCCGCCGCAAGGCGTACCGGTTCGATTCCGGTCAGTCGCACCAACTGCCTCTGTAGTTTAACGGTAAAACAGCGGATTTATATCCCGTAGCGCCAGATAAGCGGTCAATCTCGGTTCGACTCCGGGCAGAGGCACCAATTAATTTTTTCTCTGGTAGATCTAACAAATAAGTAATAGATGTCAGAAACACACTCTCGAACAATAGCCCGAACAATAAGTTACAGAATCGCAGCCATGCTGATAACCGCCCTATGGACGGGATTGGGCGATGCTGTTGTTATACACATTGTTTTGGCTGCATTGCATTATGTAATGGAGCGTGTTTGGCTTAAAATACACTGGGGGAAATTATGAATTATCATTTACACGAAAACGGCTGGACAGTTATCTTAGATAATTTTGATTTTGCCACAGCCACACAACAAGACATTGACCAAGTGGCCTGTTTACTGGCCACAAATACTTGTGTGGTAGCACACAACCAAACATTGACCCTGGATGACGAACTACGAGTAGCACACATGTTTGGAGAAGTAGAAGATCTTTCGGCTGTGGCACATCTTGAGCCTTACTGTCATATACTCATGCCTGACGGCCAAAACAAAATAGAGCGTGTGACTGGAGAACTAGACGAGCACGGACAGCCTGGTTTGTTTGGACATGTGAGCGATCTTGATTGGCACTGTAACATGCCCGGCGATCCCAAGCGTAAAGCTCTGGTTTGGTTACTGGGGGTACGCGGCACAGCAGGCAGCAGAACCAGCTGGACCAATAACATTGCAGCCTATAATGATCTGAGTCCTGCTACCAAAGACTACCTAAAAACACTAAAAATGGTATGTGGATGGAAACGCTACAGTTACAGTGAATTTGATTTTGGTCCAGCCAAGGATGGTCGTCAAGAAGATTTCAACGAGCACTATACTCCAGATCTGGTGCATACCAATATTGCAGGCAAAACAGGATTATTTTTTCCGTTTTTGCAATTTCGTAACTTTGTGGGCTTGACAGAAGACGCTAGCAAAAGTATAGTAGAAGAACTGCGAGATCATGTGTTGCAGGAAAAATACATGTATCATCATGACTGGCAGGACGGCGATGTGGTGATTAGTGAGCAGTGGTTGGGCATACACAAACGCTGGGCATTTGACGGCATGCCCAATCGTGTGCTACATCGTGCAACTTTTGATTTTGCTAATTGCAATTTAAGCAACATTGCTTGATGTTGCAAAAAAGTAAGATGAAAATATACGATTGTTTTACATTCTATAATGAATTAGATCTGCTGGAACTGCGCCTGCAGGAAACCTATGATCATGTGGATGTGTTTGTTGTAGCCGAAGCCACTCGCACTTTTCAGGGAAAAGCAAAGCCTCTGTATCTTAAAGACAACTGGGATCGTTTTGCACCCTGGCACGACAAGTTGCGTCGAATAGAAATCACAGATTTGGCCGAATCAGGAGATCCTTGGGCCAACGAGGCTGCCAGTCGAGAACATCTCAAGGCCGGACTTTATGATGCGGATGACCTAGATTTGATTATCTTGAGCGATGTTGATGAACTTCTAAGACCCACTGCTTTAGATCACATGCGCACTGCCAATCGTGCTGTGTATGGCACTCGTATGCCTATGTTTTATTTTCGCTTCAACTACATGCGATTGCATCCAACATTGTGGTGGGCTGGTAACAGTTGGTGGCCTGGATCTGCTGCTGTGCGATACAAACTGCTAGAGAGCATGAACTTTGAACAGATTCGTAGAACCCGCGATGTAATAGGTACAAAAGAAAACAGTGTGATAATGCATGCTGGGTGGCACTTTAGTTGGCTTGGCAACGAAGATCAAGTTCGTAGTAAAATCACCAGCTTTGCTCACAGCGAGCTCAATCGTCCAGAAGTACTGAACAACATAAACCTAGAACTCAGTATAAGAAATGGTTCAGGTCTTGATCCCATGGCCCTTACCGGCGAGGAAAGGCATGTGTCTGTGGAATTTGATAACTATTTTCCTGCTTCGATAATGGTTGACAAAAACCGCTGGAGCAAGTACATTATAGCAGATGCAACAGAAAAAGTTACAAATTTCTTAACACCTGGCTTAGTAAATTAGCAACACACACGGGTGTTGCAAAAAAACAACAAAAAAACAAGTTATCCAAAAGAGATTGACAACAAGACTAAATAAACATACAATAGAGACTATGATGCAAACAACTTCCTATTCATGCGCGATTACAAAACAGGGTTACCAACCCATGCCAGCCTTTTGGCATGTGTCAGGTACCGCCCTCATTAGTAATCTACGCGAGGATAGTGTGGGGTGTAGCGGATAGACTCTAGTAATTCTAGGATTTTCCAAAACACCCCGGCTCGAAAGACCCGGGGTTTTTTGTTATCTGCTTTTTGCAAAATGGTGTGCATAGGGAACGCGATCCTGCCCGCACCTAAAACATGGGCTTAATGTGGGCGGCCTACCGGATGAGAAGCTTGTGGCGATAACGCAAGTGGTAAAATGGTAGCGTAATAAAGCATTCTCGGGCCGCAAGGCAAGTGGGTTCATCCATGAAGAATGCTTTATTACACACTTTGGATGAACATACAGTTTCCTCTGACGAAACTTAGTGGTTGACGAAATCACAACCAGAGTGTTACAATACAATCAAATGAAGCGTCTGTGGCGTAATTGGTAGCCGCGCTGGATTTAGGTTCCAGTCTTTCGGGGTGGGGGTTCGAGTCCCTCCAGACGCACCAAATTTTGGGGGCTGTTCTCTACGGGAGACTGTAAATCTCTTGCCATAATATGTAGAGTGGCGGCAGTTAGGTTCGATTCCTTCAGTCCCCACCAGAGTATGCACGGTTCGTCTATCGGTTAGGACACCCGCCTTTCACGCAGGTAAGAGGGGTTCGATTCCCCTACCGTGTACCAATTTTTAATTTCATACAGGTATCTATGATGAAAGATATAGTAGGAACAGAAGTCAAACTGGACGACACCGTGGTGACCGCGCACAATGGCAGGATCATCCTGGGTCGTGTTTCAAAAATCTATGCACACAACGATTGTGTGCAGGTAACAGCCTTGGATACCGACACAGGTGGCCGGCGTCCGGCACCCAAGACAAAACCTTTTCGCAGAAGCGATTACAATGTATTTGTGGTCAATGACGGTGAACTTATTATCAGCAGTCTCAAAGGGTTCATGCACAATACCGGCGAATGGGATGAAGAAGACGAAGAATAAATTGTATGATTGACCAAAAAGAAATTTAATTGTACAATACGATTTCCGGTTACCACTTTCCTTAAAGTGGCGTGTGGCGACGATAACTGTCCCGGTGGCTATGGCACCGTTAGCGAGATATAGACTCTGCGCAAGCGGTGTCTCCGGCGTCTCAGACAACATAGCAGCGTGGACACTGCGTGGCACATGACCAATCAGTGTTTGGACAGGGTAACAACTCCAGCATAGGGGCGATGGGTGGAACCACGTGGCCTAAGCAAGAATTCTGGTCTCATAGTATATCGGTTAGTATGGCGCCCTGTCACGGCGCAGAGACGGGTTCGACTCCCGTTGAGACCGCCAAGTTTTGCAAGTGTCAGCAAGAGAACAACACGCTATAGAGGTTTCTTCGAAGGACTGATATAGTAGAAGGCAAATGGGTTCGACTCCCAGAGGATCGGAAGATCCTTGCAGATTGGTTGCTACGCTGGTCCAGTATCCCAAGTGACTTACCGAGTCCTGCCCGGGCTAGTTAATTCAGGTGAATGGTGCCAATAACGATGGTGGCACTACTTGCAAATTCAAAAGTCGCCTTTGCTGACGGCGTACAGTAGGACAAATTGTCAGCAGTCTACAGACCCCGCTTTGTTGGTTGTGCGCAACAATCAACACTTTTTTCAAAACCAGTTGACAGCAATGTTGACTTGTTACACAATACAAACAAAGTTTTCCAATAGAAAGAGTACACTATGAAACGAGGTAAGATCTAGTGTCGCTCTGAACTTCCATGTGGTTCAGAGTTGGCACGTTAAACCAAACAACATGAATCATATGGGAGTATAGCTCAACTGGCTAGAGCAACCGGCTTTTAACCGGTAGGTTCAGGGTTCAAGTCCCTGTGCTCCTACCATATGAAAACACACTGGTCTACCGCCACCGAGAGGTAGTTAAAGACAATGACAAGCAACAGCCAGTGTGTTTCTATATGGTAATGTAGCATAACGGTAGTGCAACACCTTCATACGGTGCGCCGTGAAAGTTCGACTCTTTCCATTACCACCAAAGTAATTTTGCCCCCGTAGCTCAGTGGTAGAGCATCGTCTTGATAAGGCGAGGGTCGGTGGATCGTTCCCACCCGGTGGCACCAGTTGCAATTTTTGTTATTGTGTGTTATACTAAGTAAATAAAACAAAGGAACCTAATGTCCGACGAATACATTACTGGTAGAACATCACAAGCAGCGGTACAAATGGTAGGCAATCAATTTGATCTAGTGTTGATTGCATCAGCCAGGCTTAGAGAAATCAAAGCCGGACACAGATCAAAAGTTGTATCAACACATGGTCCTATTGTTCAAGTGCTTGAAGAAATTGAACAAGGTAAAATTGGTCGCGAGTACCTTAAAAAAGTTCGCGGCAAGTAAAGAATATTCCGCGAAACCCGAGCTAGGTGCATGGGCTGGACTGTTAATCCATGGTTAGGTGAGTTCGAACCTCACACGCGGAGCCAAATTAAAAAAAGGTATTATCATGCCAATGTATGAAACTACAGTACGCACATCTGGTGGCGAAGAAAAGAAACGCATTTTTGCGGACACTCCGCAAGAAGCCAAAAAACTTTTTGAGCAACTGTATGGTGGGCCTAGAGCAGTTCCTTACATTCCAAAGATAGTGCCAAGTTAATGGGGGTGTAGCTCATCTGGGAGAGCAGGACCTTTGCAAGGTCAAGGTAGCGGGTTCGAGTCCTGTCACCTCCACCATTATTTTGCAGGTATAATTCAGTGGTAGAATGTCTCGTTGCCAACGAGAATGTCGTCGGTTCGACCCCGCTATCCTCCACCAACATTGCATCGTTAGCTCAGTGGTAGAGCAGGGCCCTTACAAGGCCAAGGTCGGGAGTTCAACCCTCTCACGATGCACCAATTAGCCGGAGTAGCTCAGTCGGTAGAGCAGCTCACTTGTAATGAGAAGGTCGAGGGTTCGATTCCTTTCTCCGGCACCAGTAATTTCGGAGTGTGGCGCAGTCTGGTAGCGCACCTGGTTTGGGACCAGGGGGTCCAAGGTTCGAATCCTTGTACTCCGACCATCTTTTGTTGGGGGTTAGCTCAGTTGGTAGAGCAGCGGGTTTTGATCCCGCGTGTCACAGGTTCGAATCCTGTACCCCTTGCCATGCACAGTCTCCGTAACTCAGTGGATTAGAGTACTTCGCTACGAACGAAGGAGTCGGGAGTTCGAGTCTCTCCGGAGGCACCAATCAATGGTGTGGTTAGTTTAGTGGTAAAACCGCGGGTTGTGATTCCGCTATCACGAGTTCGATCCTCGTACCGCACCCCAATCAAACGCTGCTTTAGCTGATGTGGTCATAGCACCGGTCTGAAGAACCGAGGAACCTGGTTCGATCCCAGGAGGCAGCACCAATTGCCCCTTTAGCTCAGTGGAAGAGTGCTGGTCTTCGAAACCAGGCGTCGGGAGTTCGAATCTCTCAAGGGGCACCAAGCAGTTTATAAATAATCTATATTTGCATAAGTGACTAAATTATGTTTATATGGATTATCAAAAAATACAGAAACTGGCAGCGCAAAAGATGGTTAGCCAAACTGCGCAAGCGAGATCCTTTTATCTACTAATATGTTGTTAGGCGTAAATGCTGTCAATCACGATGCAAGTGTGTGCCTGGTGCATGATCAGCAAGTGATATTTGCAGCTCATGCAGAAAGATACAGTAGGGTCAAAAACGATACTCAGTTGAACACAGAGCTTGTGCAAGATCTACTGAATTATGGTACGCCTGCTGCTGTTTGCTGGTACGAACAGCCGTGGAAAAGACTTGTTCGACAGATAATGTATCGTGAACCGGTTGCCTATTACTCAATACGCAAGTTGCTCCAACCTTATGGCCTAGACCATTTGCCGGTGCATACTGTGCCACATCATCGTGCCCATGCTGCGCATGGCTTTTGTGACAGTGGGTATGATCAGGCAGTGGTGCTAGTTGTTGATGCCATTGGCGAGTGGATGACAACCAGCATTTGGTTGGCCAATGGCAAGAACCTAAAATGCAAATGGAAACAAAACTATCCTCATAGTATGGGATTGTTTTACAGTGCTATTACTCAGCACCTTGGCTACAAACCAAACGAAGAAGAATTTATTGTGATGGGCATGGCTGCATATGGTCATCCTTTACATGTAGATCACATGCGTGAGCTGTTATTTGAACACTACGACCCGCCCAATTACAAAACTGTGTACATGCATCGGGGTATAAGAGGTTTGTTGCCAGAATGGTGGCTGCCAGAAAATGTGGCAGCGTCTGCACAGGCCATATGGGAAAATTACATCATGCGTAGTGTGTGCTGGATAACAAAAACATATCCAGGACTGCCACTGGTAATCACAGGCGGTGGCGCTTTGAACTGTGTAGCAAACAACAGAGTGCGTGATCTCGTCGGCAACTTGCATGTACCTGCCAATCCTGGTGATGCAGGTCTAGCACTAGGTGCTGTAGCAGCAGTTACCAAAGTGCAACCAAGTCATGCGTATCTTGGGCACAATATTCAACGCCAGGTTGATATAGACCTAGTGGTGCAGAGTTTACTTGCAGGCAACATAGTGGGCATAGCCAATGGCAGGGCCGAATGGGGGCCCAGAGCTCTTGGCAACAGAAGCATATTGGCTGATCCGCGTGGTGCTCACATGCGTGATAAAGTCAATGAAATCAAACATAGAGAAAAGTTTAGACCTTTTGCGCCAGTTGTACTTGCAGAACATGCTGCAAGTATATTTGATATTGATCATAACGACGCAAGTGCTATGCAGTATGCAGTTAAATGTTTGCGCCCAGATCTTTACCCTGCGGTGTGTCATGTGGATGCATCAGCTCGTGTGCAAGTGGTTGCCGCAGACAACCCCAGTGTATTACGAAAAATTTTAGAAGCCTGGTATCAGCACACAGGTTGCGCAGTATTGTTAAACACCAGCATGAATGTGCGTGGCGAACCTTTGGTAAACACCGTTGCTGACGCACAGAGATTCAGTCGAGCCACAGGCGTAGAGGTATTTTAATGGAAGTTATAAAAACTTTAGGCAGTGTGTACTTTGGTAATCATAGACCCTGGTACGAAGCAGACGATCCCTTTGTTGAAAACTTTACAACAAGTCAGCCTCGCTTGATAAAACATCACGATAAAAACAACAAACCATTGGCAGAATACCAATTGGATCAACATGGTTTCCGTAATAGTGCTGACATGAATGCCGGGTTGTGGTTCTTGGGATGCAGCGATACCTTTGGCGAGTCATTGCCGCAGCAGCAGATTTTCCCTCAGCTGATAGCTGATGCTCTTGGTTGCGAATACTACAATTTTGGCACACCTGGTGCCGGCATAGAATTAGTGGCTAGATTGCTTTTCAAACTAAGACATCAATTGTCAGGTAAAAAAGTAATCGTTCTCCTTCCGTCGTTGCTCAGGTACGAAACCATAGTGAGAGATCTTTACCAATGCATGGTGCCCGCCAACACAGAGTATCTGGCACATTTACCAGTGACTGGCAATCCAGAAAAACACATCCAGCACAAGGTGCTATTTGCAACCATGCTGTTGAAAAGTTTAGTTGAAAAACACGATTGTAGTTTTTTTCATTTTCACCCGTATGAAAATACCATGGAAGAAGCATTTAGAAATCAATTGGGAAGTAGAGCTATTCCTGTTTTGCTGTTGCTGGATCGTGCCGCAGATGGCAAACACTACGGTCCACTCACACACCAGGCAGTGGCAGAGTTCATGCTGGAATTCCTGCGCCAGTAAAACTGCCCGTTTTTTACATAAATATTAGCATGGACTACTCACACGAAGACTATGTTAAGTTTATACAACAAAGTGTAGAGTCTGTATGCCCTGTGCGATACAAGGGCAACGAAAGTATGCACAGGCTGTATCATGCAGGCTTTCTAGCAGGATATCTAGCCAAGATGCTGCAAAAAGATTCTTACTATGTGCGTGAATTCAAACTGCACATCGAACACATCAAAAAACTAAACAAACCGCTATAGTTCAGTGGATAGAACAAAACACTCCTAAGGTTAAAACGGAGGTTCGATTCCTCCTAGCGGTACCACGGGCCTGTAGCTCATCTGGGAGAGTGTTGCAATGGCATTGCAAAGGTAGCCGGTTCGACCCCGGCCAGGTCCACCATAAATACCAGCATGAAAGAGCTACTCAAGAGCTTGCCGCAACTGCTAGCGGCCATGCCAGAATTGGTCAAGTATATCAAGTACATACCCATTCTTATGATTCTAGCTGGGCTAGGATTTGGTGCCATGTACTTTGTGGAAAATCGCAAGGATCCTTACAAGTGCGTGAACAATCATGTGTTTGAACAACTGCGTATAGATTCGGATGTGTATGTATTCAAAGGCGGCACTTGTATTGATGCAAATGATCTCAAAGCAGTTGACACTAAAGAATAAAACCAATACAATAACATCATGCAAGTTGAAAGCACTCACAGCATACTAGGTTGGTACTACGGCAACAGATTGGCTGTAGAAACCAAACGAGTATACAACTATGAGAGTGGTAATGATGTTACAATAATTGAGCGTAGGTTTATCAGTGTGCAGATGTACAATGATCAAGGTGTAATACCACAAATTGCCAAAGGGCAAAACATAGATCAAATGATTTAACGGAAACGTGGCCGAGTGGCCTAAGGCAGCAGGTTGCTAACCTGTCGTACGCAGTAATGTGTACCGTGAGTTCGAATCTCACCGTTTCCGCCAAAGTAATGCAACGGTGGCAGAGCGGCCCAATGCAAGGGATTGCAAATCCCTAAAACCGGGGGTTCAAATCCCTCCCGTTGCTCCAACAATGTAGGTGTAGTTCCAACTGGCAGAACGGCAGTCTCCAAAACTGCATGATGGGGGTTCGAATCCCTCCACCTACGCCACTTTATACCCCACTGGCGCAATTGGTAGACGCGGCTCTCTCAAAAGGAGTGTGTTCCCCGTTCGAGTCGGGGGTGGGGTACCATGCTCTTGTAGTTAAGTGGTATAACACAGTCTTGGTAAGACTGAATCCTGAGTTCAATTCTCGGTGAGAGCACCAATTCTAGATTGACTTCTAGACTGCACAGCTATATAATACTATCATGATTAAAGTATTTGTCAACGGAACTTTTGACATACTGCATCCAGGGCATGTAAAACTGCTTCAGTATGCCAAAAGTCTTGGGCACCACCTTTGTGTGGCCATAGACACTGATCGTCGGGTACGGCTGCTAAAAGGTACAGGCCGTCCGTTTTTTAATCAAACAGATCGTTTGTTCATGCTGCAAAATTTGAACTGCGTGAACACCACCATGCTGTTTGACACTGATCAAGAACTGGTTGATTGTATACAACAATATCAACCAGACATCATGGTCAAAGGCAGTGACTATCGCAACAGACCCATTGTTGGTGAAGAGTTTGTACCACACATAGAATTTTTTGAAAGAATCAATGAGCATTCCAGTTCCAAGGCAATTCAACATCTTACTACTAGGTGACAGTTGTCTTGATGTGTATCAATATGGTCATGTGGATCGTATGAGTCCAGAAGCCCCTGTGCCAGTGTTTGTTCCCACACACGAAGAAAAGCGTCCGGGTATGGCTGCAAATGTACAAACCAATCTGCAAGCACTTGGCATGCAGGTAAATTTCATAACAGGGCAAGAAAGCGTCAAGACTCGCTTGATAGACACTCGCAGCAGGCAACAGATTGTTCGAATTGATCAAGATATTAAGAATGATCCATTGGAGTTTGTGACAGAGATTCCTCCAGTGTATCACGCAATTGTTATCAGTGACTACAACAAAGGACTGATCACATATGACCTGGTACAAGAACTTCGTAAAGAGTTTCCTGGGCCTATCTTTATTGATACCAAAAAACAAGATCTCGCGCAGTTTGAAGGTTGTATTGTAAAAATAAACGAAGTTGAGTACAAAGCCAGACACAGCGATTGTACAGATATGATAGTTACCTTGGGCAAGGATGGCGCATTGTACAATCATACAATTTACCCTGCGCCAACAATTGAAGTAGTTGATGTGTGCGGAGCAGGTGATACATTTTTGGCAGCATTGGCATATCAATATCTTTGCACAGATGGTGATATGAGCAGTGCAATTGAATTTGCAATTTGTGCCAGTTCTATCACAGTTCAACACACTGGGGTGTACGCACCCCGATTAGAGGAAATACAATGACACAGTTAAAAGGACTAGTACCCAAGGGCTGGGGTTCAGAGTTTATCTGGGCCACCAATGACAAGTACTGCGGCAAGATGATGAACTTTAATACTGGAGCCAAGTTCAGTATGCACTTTCATCAGTTCAAAGAAGAAACTTGGTATGTGCAATCAGGACGATTTATTGTGCGTTGGATTGACACTGCCACTGCCGAACGCCACGAAAAAGAGCTGCGTGATGGTGCAGTATGGCACAACGAACCCTGCAAGCCACATCAGTTGGAATGCGTGGAAGCAGGCACAGTGATCGAAGTCAGCACACCGGACTCGGTGGAAGACAACTATAGAGTTGAAAAAGGCGACAGCCAGCATGTGGTTCAAAGTAAGTAAAGAACAAGACACACGATTTCCTGCACAGTTTATACTTTCAGACATATACTGGCTCAATGCTGACCTTGGCTGGCAAGAAATACACACACCATATGGGTTTGCCTACATCAAAGGCTACTGCTTCGAACGAGGAATAAACCATGTGTTGGCCCAAGAACTGTTTGAAAATCCTGTTCCGCGATTCACTGGCAGTTTTGTTGCAGTTCTAGCACACAAAGATGGTAGCATTGTTATAACCAATGACACCACCAGAGCCACACCATTGTTCAGAGACTTGGAAGGCAGTGTGGGTAACTTGTGCATGAGCAATTATCAAAATATCTGGAGCGATGCTTATGTTGAAATCACTGACACCATACACGAACACCGGTGGAATGCAGTGCCCAAACCAAGCACTGTGCGCAGTTTTGATTCTGTAGTAGACGAAATTCACAATCTACTGTGTGCTAAATTTAACTGGTTAGCAATGAACTATGACATTGTAAGAGTGTTTTACAGCGGTGGCATTGATACTCTTACCTGCATCAGTTATCTACGAGCATTGCATGTACCGTTTGAGTTAGTAAATGCAGAACATTTTGACTACGACAAGTTTACTGTAATCAACGACAGCGAAATACGAAGCTACTGGGGTTACAATCAAATTCATCATTATCGACGGCCCACTGTGTTTGTAACCGGCGCCTGCGGTGATGAGTATTTTTTGCGCGGACCTGCAACAGCAAATATCATGCTGATGCATCTGGGCAAAACCATGCAACAGGTGTTAGCACCCGAGCATTATCATTATCTGTACTTTCAAGGCCTGGAGAAATCTGCTATCTATGCAAGACAACAACAGGACGAACAGATACAGGAAGCAATACAAAGCAAACAAACAACCGCGGACTATATTCTGCGGATGTGCATCAATGATCACCAGCACTGGCACCTTGGACACACTATTACATTCACTCCGTTCAAGGATATACAATTTTTACAATTGACACTGGAGCTGGACGACCAAAATATTATACATGCAATCGTTGATGCTAGTATACAAAAGGCTCTTATACAAAAAAACGAGCCTGAATTGCTAAATTATCTTGCAAAAAACAAGAATCAAGATCGTTCGGGCATATATCGCCTGAGCGAATACTTGAACATCTAATCCGGAAGAGTTAGCCGAATCGGCATAGCGGCAGCAGTCTTGAAAACTGAGGGCCCGTAAAAGGGTGTGGGGGTTCGAGTCCCTCCTCTTCCGCCATATCTGCCCAGGTGGTGAAATTGGTAAACACACTGCGTTGAGGTCGCAGGCGTTGCAGGTTCGAGTCCTGTCCAGGGCACCAGATTATAAATACGCATATATCTCAACCAGGAAGTATCATGATTATCCCATCCAATTCTGAAAAATTTGACACAGCATGGCTAGACCTCATTGCCCATGACCCTGTGCATCCCACCATAGACAAACAAACACGAGCACAAGGCACACGAACTGTGCTCATGTATGACGAAGGCAACGAACATCAGTGCATGATTTGTACCAAGATCAGCACAGACCTTGTGCGCAGCATGCGAGACATTTTTAGCGATGGTGTAGAAGGTGGAGTTACAGCCATGTTCTACACCATTTTTCGTTTGCCCGATGCCATCATGGGTGTGGGCCAACGAGCTCTAACAGAAGCTGTGAAATATTTTAGCGACCGCGGGGTTAAAAATTTCTACACATTAAGCCCAGTTCCTAGCTTGAGCAAGCACTTTATTGATCCTCCAGATGAGCTGGAAATCCGTAAATTCATTGAAAGTAAAAAGGATCCGGTGGCTCGTTTTCACTTGGGCAACGGTGCTACCCTGCACAGCATCAATTTTGATGCAGATTCTAGTGATATTCGTCAGCAGGAAAGCTGGGGAATCATGGTCAACTACCGGTACACCGCCTAGTTGGACTATTGTTGTTTGCCCATAAATACAGGATACAGATGGTGATTGGTATCCTATGCAAACAATCGAAGTTTTTTCCTACAAAAACATACTGGAAATCCAGATCATAGATCCCGCCATCTTCACTGTGAGGAACAGGATCGTGTACAGCAGAACAATAAAAATCTATCAGGGCATAGATAACCCTATTCACATTGTGACCAAAAATCAGGATCAAAAATCTGTTGATCTCACTGGGTATCTCATGCAGGTAGAGATACAAGATTTTGAAAATGAAATCACAGTGGCAGCATTTGCTGTGAGCTTTGTGACACAAAACAAAGGATTAGGCACATTTACTATACCCAAAGACACAGTGAATGCACTGGATCAACGACATTATCATTTGACAGCACGCCTGACCAATGCTGCTACCAATGCACAGAATCCCTTGTATATCGACGATAACTACAGCGTGGCAGTTCCGTTGCAGGTGCTTGGCGCATACTACAGCACAGATCCAATTACTCCAACGCTGGCCGAAGGCATCGTTGATCTAGGACCACTATAATGACAACAGCAAATTTAACCGTTATTGGTAACGTATTATTCAAGCGAGGCAATACCGCAGTGGCCAGTGCATACACAGGTGTGCCCGGCGAAATCATAATTGATACCACAGTAAAAACCATAAGAGTACAAGACGGATCAACTGCGGGCGGCACAAGATTGGCCACCTATACAGAGCTCGGAACACAAAGCACATTGGCCAATGCAAATGCAGCCACACAAACCACAGAAATAAATTCATTACGAGCAAATATCACAGCAGCCAATGGTGCAATACAGTCACTCAGTGCCAATATCGGCACCCTGGTTGCAGGTGCACCAGGTGCGCTGGACACCTTGATAGAATTGGGAAATGCGCTGGGCAACAATGCCAGTTTTAGTTCAACCATGGTCACCTGGTTGGGCAATATCACCAGCAATGTCACAGCGTCCAATGCAAGAATTACCACCCTTGATGCTAACCTTGGCACTGCCACCACAAATATTACTACGCTGTTTTCTAATGCAGCCACACAAGCAACTGATATCAATACTATCAATGCCAACATTGGTGCTTACCAAACCTGGGCAAATGGTCGTATTGTCACGCTAGATGCAAACTTGGGCACTGCCACAACAAATATTACTACGCTGTTTTCTAATGCAGCCACACAAGCTGGCACGATAACAACATTACAAACACAGGTATATGCCAACGCCAATGTGGCCACTTATCTATCTGCGTTTGATGGTAACATACTACCAAGTGCCAATGTGACCTACAGCCTGGGCAGTGAAACTCGTCAATGGCGGGACCTATGGGTCAGCAACAATACAATCTATATTGGCAACACTCCCGTCCGTGTGGCTGGCGGAACCTTGTTGGTCAACGGCGCACCTGTGAGTGGTGGCTACAGCAATGCCAATGTGGCTGAATACTTGCCCACATACTCAGGCAACATTGCTGCCAACATTGTGAAGAATGGCTACACCTGGACATTTAGCAACACTGGTACCACAACATTCCCAACAGGAGTTAGATTATCAAATGCCAGGGGTGCAAACACAGTTAACTTTACCACTGATATTGATAAATCATTTCAGATTGAAACACAAACTAGTACTACTGGTAGACTGTGGAGCTTTGGTACAGATGGCAATTTGACTCTGCCGCAAAATGCCAACATCAACTTTTCCAATGGTGTAAGCATCTTGAGCACTGTGGCAGGCACATACGCCAACGCCAATGTGGCTGAATACCTGCCCACATACTCAGGTAATGTACGAGCCGAATATCTAATAATGTCTTTTGGTGGAATCATCACAACCGGTGCCAGTCCGGCACCAATTATATCTGGATTTAGATCAATTTCCACAGCTGGCAATGCGCCCAACGAAGGCAACATCACTGCATCTGGCAATTTAGTTGCCAGCCGTGGCGCCTATATAACAGGTAATGTCACTGCTGGTAACCTAACAATCACAGGTAACCTTGATCAGCCCAATCGCGGATTTGGCAATGGTCCAGGAACCAATTTATACATCACCGCAGGTCACACCCAGGGCTGTAGTATACCGGGTGGTGACACCATAAT
>Ga0164292_10000058_pt1 | contig 70559 bp, 62 predicted proteins | sample GEODES117metaG_FD_111486 | JGI IMG/M metagenome (GOLD analysis project Ga0164292, IMG submission 111486) | Eutrophic lake water microbial communities from Lake Mendota, Wisconsin, USA - GEODES117 metaG | ecosystem: Environmental > Aquatic > Freshwater > Lake | place: USA: Lake Mendota... | reverse complement strand
TTTAAATCGCAAATGTTGAATTGGCTCAGCCAATTCAACATTTGTTGTTTTCTGGATAATCATCAATACTCTATCCCGCCCAACGCACAGGAATGTGTTGCTGCTGCAGGTGTTTCGTCTGCCATGCCTGTTGGCGGAGATAATAACCTCGAGGTCATTGAGAGGTTCACTGCCGGGCAGCAAGATTGGATATTCGGGCATCTGGCCTACGAGCTCAAAGATGATATAGAGGGACTGCAGTCTGCGCATACTGATCATATTGGCTTCCCCCCGGCCTTTTTGTTTGTTCCACAGTTTGTGATCGTAATGAAAGATGACAGCGTTGAACTCGGCTCACTGGACCAGGATCATGAGCTGGTATTTCAAGAGATATGTAACACAAAGTCAGGTAGTGTTTCACCGCAGGTTATCCGGGTAAAGCAGCGTTTTTCAAGAGATGAATATCTACAGGTGATCAGCCAGCTCAAGGAACACATTCATCGGGGTGATTGCTATGAGATCAATTTTTGCCAGGAGTTCTACGCGGAGCATGTTTCAATAGATCCGGTTGATACCTACAAGGCCCTCTCTGACATTTCCCCAAATCCTTTTTCTGTTTTTTATCGGCTCGATGATAAGTATTTAATGTGTGCCAGTCCTGAACGGTTTTTATCGCGGATAGGAGAGCGGTTGATATCGCAACCCATAAAAGGTACGATATCCCGGGATGCGGAAAATAAACAGCATGATGAGGAGTTGAAAGATCAGCTTGCACAGAGCGTGAAAGATAGAACAGAGAACGTGATGATCGTGGACCTGGTGCGTAACGACCTTTCTAAAGTTTGTAAGGAGGGGACCGTGGAGGTTGATGAGTTGTTTGGGATTTATTCCTTTCCACAGGTGTATCAGATGATCTCAACCGTTAGCGGTGAACTTCAGGGAGAAGTATCTTTTGCCGATATCCTCAGGGCTTGTTTCCCTATGGGGAGTATGACAGGTGCCCCCAAGCGCAGGGTAATGGAATTGATTGAAAAGTATGAAAGAACTGCCCGCGGCATATTTTCGGGTTCCGTCGGATACATCACCCCGGGCGGGAATTTTGACCTGAACGTGGTGATCAGGAGCATCATGTATCATGCTGGAACAGGCTATCTGTCTTTTATGGCGGGTTCCGGTATTACGGCACTGAGTGATCCCGAGAAGGAGTATGAAGAATGTCTGCTCAAGGCAGCAGCCATCAAGAAGATATTAGGAGTGCCAGAGGAATAAATGCTTGTGCTGTTATACTACTTCCTGGTTGCTGTTTTTTTCTCCGGTATCCTGATCTCTTTAGGGTAGATGGTTTCAGACTGTGAAGCGGCGCCACTCAGGATGAAAGTCACCGAAGCCTCGAGGATATCCATTTTCTTTTCGTTGAATAACTTCATTTTGTCTTCAGGCAGTCGCATGCCATATGCCTCTGATCCAACTTTTTGATCAAAGGCGGGGTTCAGCTGGTTAAACATTACCGGATCCATCTCTATGGCCCTGGTAAGTACGCCGGCGTTGTAGCGCCCGGTCAGGGTGTGCAGCAAGGTATTATCGAGGATCTCCTTTGAAGGTGGCAGTAAGCCCAAACGAACAGCGTCACTGGCGCCTGTGGTGGTAATGCCTCCCTGCCCCTCCATAATATAGTGTGTGGCGATAAACTTCTTAACATGGGTCCTTGATTCGGCTGGAAGGAAATACTGCAGGTCCCAGAAATTCCGGCTTCCGCTTTTCCTGATCGCTGACTCTACGCGGTTGGGACCCCCGTTATATGCTGCGATCACCAATAGCCAGTCGTTCAGCTGGGCATACAATCCCTTCAGATATTTTGCCGCGGCATAAGAGCTTTTATAAAGATCCCTGCGCTCATCAACATATTTTCCAACCTTGAGCCCCATCAGCTTCCCGGTTTCAGGCATAAATTGCCAGGGTCCTACGGCACCCGCCCATGAAGTAGCAGATGAACTCAGGTCTGATTCTATCACCGCCAGGTATTTAAGTTCGGTAGGAAGACCCTTCTCCGCAAATATCTTGTCGATCATTTTGAAGTAAGGGATGGCCTTAGATTTCAACTTTATCAGACGGTCTTCGTGTAATTCAAGATAATCCTTTACGAAGGGGATGGCCCTGGGGTGAAGGGTCATAAGACTGGAAGCCGTACTTACTTCTGCTTTCTTTTCAACAGTAAAGGCGACTGTATGAACAGACTGGTCGCCAGCTTCCAGCTGATCTGCCAGCGGAGCCTGTTTAGATATATCTAAGGTATCTGAATAGGGGCTATACTGAGCTAATCCCGGAGAAATGATCCCCACGAACAAACCCACCATGGCATACTTCTTCAATGAATGCATTCGAAATGTGTTTATGCCCCTGTTAAAAAAAGAGATTCGATGGTTTTGGAGTACTGGATTGGATGGGGGCGTTAAGGTTTCCAGGGTTTGGAGATTAGCGACGCGGCGCGGAGCAAAGTTAATTCTTTAAACCGGTCCGTCATCACCTGTACACCAAAAGGCATGCCATTACTATGCCGGGTGAGGGGTATGGAGATAGCTGGAATACCTGCCAGATTGGCAAAAACTGTAAAAAGATCGGCCAGGAACATTTCAATCGGGTCGTTGCTTTTCTCCCCGAACCGGAAGGCGGGGTAGGGCGCCGTAGGCATCAGAAGTAGGTCGTGGTTCTGAAAAACCTCGTCTGTTTTGTTGATAATCAACCTTCTGACTTTCTGGGCCTGGGTGAAATATGCGTCATAGTATCCTGAGCTGAGCACGAAATTGCCAAGCATGATCCTTCTTTTAACCTCTTTACCAAATCCGGCAGACCGGTTTCTTTCGTAAAAGCCTGTTAAATCTTCTGCGTCGGGCACCCGGGGGCCATATTTTACCCCGTCGAACCTGGATAGGTTGGAAGAAGCCTCCGCTGTGGTGAGCACGTAGTAGGCTGGGACGATGTATTCGAGGTAATCAAATCTAACGGGGCTGACGGCGTGGCCCTGCTCTTTAAGGGTATCAAAAAGGAGGTAGATCGCTTTTTTGATCTCGGGGTCAAGAGAAGGGTGTTCCAGGCTCTCAGGGAAATAAGCGATGGTATAGATTTTTTTTTCGCCCACTATGGCCTGACTGTATTCAGGCACCGGCTGGGTACTGACCGTGCTGTCGAATTCATCTGGTCCCGCCATTACTTCCAGCAGAAGGGCTGCATCATGTACGGAAGTAGAAAAAATACCGATCTGGTCGAAGGACGATGCATAAGCAATGAGGCCATAGCGGGAAATGCGACCATAAGTGGGTTTTAGACCTACTATGCCACAGAAGTCTGCCGGTTGGCGTACGGATCCGCCCGTATCACTTCCCAGGCTAACCATGCAAAGGCCGGCCTGAACGGCTACTGCCGACCCTCCGGATGAACCTCCTGGCACCCGGTTCTCGTCAAGACCGTTAAGCACTTTCCCATAGGACGAGTGTTCGTTGGAGGAACCCATGGCAAATTCATCACAATTCAGAGAACCAATAATGATCGCATCTTCTGCCAACAGGCGTTCTACGGCCGTGGCTGAATATAAGGAAGTATAACCCTGGAGTATCTTTGAGGCGGCCGTAACGTGATGTCCCTTGTAGCAGAGCACGTCTTTGATGCCGATCACCACTCCAAATAGTTTTCCTACCGGGTGGCCGCTTTTTTTCTTGGCGTCAAGCTCCGCGGCCCTTTCCAGGGCTTCGGTTTCAAACACTTCAACGAATGCATTGAGCCTGGTGGCAGAAGATATCCGTGATAGATAGTGTTTAACTACAGAGGAGCACTCAATAGAACCCTCTTCAATTTCCTGGTGAAATTGCTGTATTGACTGGTGCTGATACAAACTGAGACAGGGATTTTAAGCACTCAGGATGAGACCTGCTGTTTGTCTTTTTCACTGATGCCGTCCTCGATCTCCTTCTTCACGTTAGTCTTTGCGTCATTGAATTCGCGGATACCGCGGCCAATTCCCCTCATAAATTCAGGGATCTTCCTACCACCAAAAAGAACGAGTATGGCAATAACAATGATGATCCATTCAGTTCCACCGGGCATGCTTAAGAGTAATACGCTGGATAACATTTTTGTCAGTTTATCTGTGTGAATACCAAAGTTAGAATTATGAACCCATACGGTCAAAACAAAAACGGGAGCAAAGGCGCTCCCGTATGTTAAAATGTATGATAATGAATTATCTGACTCTTTTCTCCTTGATCCTGGCGCTTTTACCGCTTCTGCTGCGGAGGAAATACAATTTGGCGCGGCGCACTTTACCGGCTTTGTTGAGCACGATAGACTCAATATTGGGGGAATTCACCGGGAAGGTTCTTTCCACACCAATGGCGTCCGAAACCTTGCGCACGGTAAATGTGGCTGTGGCTCCCTGGCCCTGACGTTTGATCACATCGCCCTTAAAGCTCTGGATACGTTCTTTATTGCCCTCAATGATCTTGTAGTTAACGGTAATATTGTCCCCTGCTTTGAATTTGGGAACCTCTTTGGTCACTGTAAGCTGGGCGTGTACAAAATCTAATGCGGGATTCATATCCTTTAAATTTGGACGGCGAAGGTAGGGGGGAAATTTGGCTGTGCCAAATTAAATGTGATAAATGTGATTAATGTGGGTGAATGTGGTGAATGAATGTGGTGAATGTGGCGGCCTTTTGGTCCAGGGTAGAGGTGATCTGGGGTGGAGGTGATCCGGTGTGGAAGGATGGTTCCGGCAGATCTGTTTTGCGAGTTGTTCTGGGCGGGTGGTTTTGGGCAAATGGTCGCCGGGATAAATAAAATGGGGAATGTGGTCAAATGAGAGAAGAGCAGTTACGCCATTCATTCATTCACCACATTCCCCCACATTTACCACATTATATCACATTATAAAAGTTACCTGGCAACGTTTACTGTCCGCTTTTCACGAATTACGGTAACTTTTATCTGCCCCGGGTAGGTCATTTCGTTCTGGATCTTCTGGGCCATGTCAAAGCTGATCTTTTCAGAATCATTGTCAGATACTTTATCTGCCTCCACGATCACACGGAGTTCCCGTCCTGCCTGGATGGCGTACGCTTTTTCCACACCTTGATACGTAAGAGCAAGGGTTTCCAGGTCTTTGATCCGCTGAATGTACTGCTGCATGATTTCCCTCCTGGCTCCCGGTCTCGCGCCGCTGATAGCGTCGCAAGCCTGCACGATCGGGGATATCACATACTGCATTTCCATCTCATCGTGGTGGGCCGCAATGGCATTCACGACGGCCGGGTTTTCACCATATTTTTCAGCCAGTTTGCCCCCCAGAAGGGCATGGCTTAATTCGGTTTCTTCATCTGGAACTTTTCCAATGTCGTGCAGAAGACCTGCCCTTTTGGCCAGTTTGGCGTTCATGCCCAGTTCTGCAGCCATTATACCGCATAGATTGGCAACTTCACGACTGTGCATCAACAGATTTTGGCCATAAGAAGAACGGAAGCGCATTTTTCCTACCACCCTCACCAATTCCTTGTGTAACCCGTGTATTCCAAGTTCTATAACGGCCCTTTCGCCGATATCCATCACCTGCTCTTCGATCTGTTTCCGGGTTTTTTCCACTACTTCCTCGATGCGGGCAGGGTGTATTCGACCATCAGCTACCAGCCTTTGGAGCGATAATCTGGCGATCTCCCGCCTCAGCGGGTCGAACGAGGAAAGAACGATTGCTTCCGGGGTGTCATCGACAATCAGGTCAACACCTGTTGCAGCTTCAATGGCCCTGATATTGCGTCCTTCACGTCCAATGATCTGGCCCTTGATCTCGTCACTTTCGAGGTTGAATACGGTGACCGTGTTTTCTATGGTCTGCTCTGCCGCTGTCCGCTGGATGGACTGTATAATGATCTTTCGAGCTTCCTTATTGGCTTTCTGCTTGGCATCCTCAATGATTTCCTGCTGAATAGTAATCGCTTGAGAATGAGCTTCTTGCCTAAGGCTCTCGACCAATTGGGTCTTGGCTTCATCGGCCGTGAGACCAGCAATTTTTTCGAGCCTCCGGATGTGCTCCTCCTGGTGTTTCTCCAGTTCGGTACGCTTCTGGTTGATCACTTCGATCTGCCTGTTCAGGTTTTCCTTAATGGTGTCATTTTCCCTGGCCTGCTTGTCCAGGTTTTCCAGTTTCGAATTAATCGATTGCTCTTTCTGCTTGATCTTGATTTCGGAATCGTTAATCTTTTTGTTTCTTTCTAGGACATCTTTTTCGTGCTCGGAACGAAGTTGGACGAACTTCTCTTTGGCCTCGAGCATTTTCTCTTTTTTCAGCGTCTCTGTCTGGGTCCTGGCGTCCGCAATGAGCTTTTCTGCCTGTTGTGCCGCCTCTTCTACTTGTTTCCGCGTATCCCTGGCGAAAAGGAACTTACCCGCTCCTATGCCAATGGCTAAAGCAATTACACCAATTATAATGGGTAAAATTTGAATGAAATCCATGAATGTTGGGTTTTATCAATGTCACGTTATAAATCTTTACAAGCCATTCCAAGGCTGTAACCTACGAAGTTAAGCAATAAATTAATCGTTTGCTAAAGTGGGATTGGCGCATTAGCTGATTAGATGGGGATTAGCTCATCAGCCAATTAGCCTATGGACTTACTAACCAGTTCTTCCAGGTTATCAAGGGCTTCATTGATGCCAGAAGCAGAAATGTTACCCTGCTGCTGTTCAGTGACAAACCACAGTAAAACCATAGAAATGTAATCCTGCATGTCTTTGCCGGCAAAACTGGATTTGAATTCCAGGATCTTGTCGTTGATCAGTTTAGCGATTTTCCGTACAGACTCTTCATCCACGGCATCTATCCTAACCCGGTAGTTACGGTCTCCTATTATAATATTTACTGATATTAAATTTTGCATAATCGAAAACTAAAGAATATATTTATGAACATTTTTTTCACTTCCTGCCCTTAAGATCGATTTTCAACTTGAAGATACACAAATCCTGAACCCGGGGTCGCATGTATCAATTTAACGTATAAACAGTCACTGAATGTTCGCCAAGCCAAAATCAGCCGTGTTTATTGATTCGGTTGTTTTCGAAGTAGACCATAAAGAGCCGTCATCATGCCTTCGGGCCGTGCTCAAAGATGAGCAGGGAAGCGTCATGAGCAGTTTAGAAGCCGAGATTCCCCAGGGCCAGAAAAATTACAGGTGGCAAGGGTTGAACGACCTTCCCTACGGCGTTTATGTACTGGAGGTGAAAACTGGCGATAATGAAACAAGGGTCAGGATGATCAAACGGGTCTGATCTGATAAGCAGGTAAACAAGGGATAGACCGGCATGGGCTGTTAATACCCAGGTAGATGTTTTGAGATTACCAAAACCTGCCATGTAAATTGGGAAACCATTATTTGCACAACTACTGACTTAGCATGGCTATACATCGGTCTATTTCCCTTATATAATGATTGAGTTGTTTTTCAAAAGCTTTCCTGGAAGCGTCGTCCATTTGTCCAGACGACGCTTTTAGCAAACTGGTTTGTTCTTCCAACTGCCCCACTTTTTCTTTTAATTCCTTTTCTAAGGACAGCCTCCGCTCAATGTCTGTTTTAAGCTTTTCATTTTCCTTTTCGAGCGTCTGCTGTTTTTTCAATATGGCCTGGATCTTCAGCCTGATCCTTTCAATTTGTTCTGTTGGTGATGTCATGCTTTTCTTATTTCAGCATTCAGTTCCTTTTCAAAAGTTACGATGATTTTCTGCATCATTTCGTCAATATCCTTATCCGTCAGGGTTTTTTCTTCATCGAGGAACGTAAAACTGAGGGCGATAGATTTTTTCCCGGCTCCAAGCTTCTCACTTTCAAAAACATCGAACAGGCGGGTTTGTTTCAGTCGTGTTATCCTGATTCGGCTAAGTACATCCTCTATCATACCATATTCCAATTGATGGTCCACCACGAAGGCGAGATCCCTTTGTACCGCCGGGAAGCGTGGGATTTCCTGGTAGGAAAGCTTTCTTGACGCTGCAAGCTGCACGCAGTTTTCCCAAAGCAGGTCTGCTACATAAACATCCTGCTTGATATCAAACCTGGACATAAGCGCTGAATTTGCCTTTCCAATATTGGCCACAATGGTACCTCCGCATCTGACCTCCAAATGTTCTTCGAGACGGGGATTGACATATGCATGGAATTCCAGCCCTGTGATGCCCAATTGAGCCAGCACGGATCCAGCCACGCCTTTAAGATGATATATATCTGAAATCTCTTTTTTATTATGCCAGTTCTCTTCACGGCTTTTACCGCTCAGGAATATCGCCAGGTGTTCCACCTCGCGGTACTTGCCTGCTCCAGCCGTGGAATAGGTTTTCCCAAACTCGAACAAACGAAGGTTTGTATTCTTCCGATTGAGATTGTGTAACACCGTCTGCAGACCCGTCTCAAGCATAGACACCCGCAGTGAATCCAATTCCGCACTCAGGTTATTCATCATCCTTACTGCTGTTGGTAATTCTTCATCGGTAAGAAAAGCGCTATTCGTGATCGAGTTATTCATGATCTCGAAATAGCCCATTCCGGCCAGTATATTCGAGATTTTTTCTTTTAAAACAGAGGGCAGAATATTTTCTTCAGTTGCAGGCGTAATGGTGATGGACGTGGGAATGTCGATATTGTCGAACCCGTCTATACGCATGACTTCTTCTGCAATATCTGCAGGCAGTGTCACATCCGTTTTATGCAGGGGAACACTCACCGTGATCTCATGTTCGTTGTCTGCCTCAATGCCAAAACTGAGGCTTTCCAATACGCCCCTTACTGTTTCGCGCGCATATTTTTTCCCGCTGATCCGGCGCAGGTAATCGTATGAAACGGTGATCGTTCCCTTCTTCGCAGGAGAGGGGTACACATCAACAACATCTGAAGCCAGCTCTCCGCCGGCAAGCTTACAGATGAGTTGTGCGGCGCGCTGCAGAACATTTACAGTATTGCCTATGTCGATCCCCTTTTCAAAATGTGTTGCCGCGTCGGTCCTGAGATGATGGCGGAAAGAAGTTTTCCTGATCATGCCGGCGTTGAAGCAGGCACTTTCAAGGAATATGTTTACGGTCTGCATGGAGACACCGCTTGATTTACCACCAAACACCCCTGCCATACACATGGGTTCGCTGTTGCCGTCGCAAATGATAAGGTCTTCAGCATGGAGCTTCCGTTCCTTATCATCCAGCGATTGAAATGAGGTGTCTGCAGGCAGTTTTTTGACGATCACTTTCCCGCCAGCGATCATATCTGCATCAAATGCATGCAGTGGTTGCCCGGTTTCATGCAATACATAGTTGGTAATATCCACGATGTTGTTAATGGGCCTGATCCCTGCGGCTTTAAGTCTGTTCGCCAGCCAGGCTGGGGAAGATCCAACTTTTACCCCGGTGATGGTAAGTCCGGAATATCTCGGGCATGCGAAATTGTCTTCAACGTCAACGGATATGGTCAATCTTTTTTCTGAAGTCGCTGCGTTTCCAGTTGGATATGGTAAGCGTACCGAGTAGGTTTTTTTTTCGTGATGACTCAGGTAGGCACATATGTCGCGGGCAACTCCCAAATGGCTCATTGCATCGCTGCGGTTGGGAGTGAGGCCGATTTCGAAAACATGGTCTTCGTAAGGAGAAAAATAGTTGGCTGCGCTTGTACCGGGCGCTGCGGAGCTATCGAGTACTAAAATGCCTGCATGAGAACTACCCAGCCCCACTTCGTCTTCTGCGCAGATCATACCCTGGCTTTCCTCACCCCTGATCTTTGCCAGCCTCATGGTGAGGGGGTCGCCTTGCATGGGGTAAATGGTGGCCCCAACCGGCGCAACCAGCACTTTTTGTCCTGCTGCCACATTGGGAGCTCCACATACAATGGAAAGCGTTTCGTTGTTCCCTATATTTACTTTGGTCAGCGATAATTTGTCGGCATTCGGGTGTTTTTCCGCTTGCAGCACTTCCCCGATCAGCAGGCCTTCGAGGCTGCCGCGGACCTGCTCATATTTTTCCAGCTTTTCAACTTCCAGGCCAATGGAATTCAGTATGCCCGAGATTTTTTCGGGATCAAGTTCAACAGGAAGATATTCAAGCAGCCACTTATAAGAGATCGTCATATCAATGAAGGAATTTTGACTTGCGCAAATATAACCAAATGGGCCTAAGAAGCTGAAAACGGCTGAAAGTCCATACTGTAGGTTAGACCCAAATGCCCAAAATATCTGCTTCAAATAGTTAACCACATGGGTGGTGAACAACCGGAGCGAATGTCTGCTGAAGATGGCATGAAATGTGGATAGCTCTTTATTAGTTGTTAGCAACCCCCTATTTAAGGTGGATAACAAGGTTAATGACATCTCAATAACTATTCTTTCATTAATTTTTTTTTAAGGAGATGTATAGAGGTTAAATTCGCCGCCCGACTGAACTTTTTTCATTTCTCCCGAGGAGTGTTGGATCTCAGCCGGCAGAATTTCAATCACCCAAGCTCAGCTTTTTATAATATGGAATTGACCAACGTGAACCGCGACCGGAAGAACAGGAGAAAGCCTGCCCATGATCTCAGCACCCTTGTCTACGGCAAGATCCCGCCTCAATCGAAAGAACTGGAAGAAGCGGTACTGGGTGCTATTATGTTGGAAAAGTCCGCCTTCGATACGGTAGTGGAGTTGCTCAAGCCGGAGTGTTTTTACGTGGATGCCCACCAGCGTATCTATCGTGCCATGCAGTCGCTCGCCGGTAAAAACAGCCCTATCGACCTGCTTACCGTAGTGGAAGAGCTGAAGTTGAAACAGGAGCTGGACATCGTGGGAGGTCCATATTTTGTGACCAAGCTGACCAATTTCGTTGTTTCATCGGCCAACATAGAAACCCATTGCCGGATTGTACTTCAGAAATTCATACAGCGTGAGCTCATCCGTATAAGTGGCGAGATTATTGGAGATGCTTATGAAGACAGCACGGATGTTTTTGACCTGCTCGATGATGCCGAATCAAAACTTTTTGAAATTACCAATAACCACCTCCGCAAGAACTTTGATTCCATCGACAGGGTATTGGTAAAAACGATACAGCGCATTGAAGACATGCGCAATCGGCAGGAAGATGTTACCGGTGTTCCCAGTGGTTTCACAACGCTGGACAGGGTGACCTATGGTTGGCAAAAATCTGACCTGATCATCCTTGCGGCCAGGCCTTCCGTCGGTAAAACCGCTTTTGCCCTTAACCTGGCCCGTAACGCGGCCCTTCATCCAACCAAGCCTACCGCGGTCGCATTTTTTAGTCTGGAGATGAGTGCGGGGCAGCTTGTTCAGCGTATCCTTTCTGCGGAGAGCGAAATCTGGCTGGAAAAGATCGCCAGAGGGAAGATGGAAGACCATGAGATGCAACAGCTTTACAAAAAAGGGATACAACGGCTTTCCACAGCGCCTATCTTCATTGATGATTCTGCAGCATTGAACGTTTTTGAATTGAGGGCAAAATGTCGGCGGCTTGTGCAGAAGCATGGTGTGGGATTGATTTTGATTGACTACCTCCAGCTGATGAGTGGTACCAGTGAAAACAGGCATGGCAATCGGGAACAGGAGATCAGTACCATTTCAAGGAACCTTAAGGGGCTTGCCAAAGAACTTGATGTGCCTATTATTGCGTTAAGCCAGCTGAGTCGTGAAGTAGAGAAGCGTAAAGAAGGCAACAAGATGCCCCAGCTGAGTGACCTGAGGGAATCAGGTGCCATTGAGCAGGACGCTGATCTGGTCATGTTCTTGTATCGTCCCGAATATTATGAGATGAATTCAAACGAATTCGGCGAGAGCACCAAGGGAGAAACGATTGTGAGGGTCGCCAAACATAGAAACGGTTCTCTGGAAACGATAAAGCTTAGGGCGCTGTTGCATATCCAGAAGTTTCTCGACGGCGAAGAGGGTGGCAATCCCACGCTCCCGGCAGGAACGGGTAATTGGAAACCTGTATCAGATGCGGAAGGCCCCAAGCTTTATATCCAGAAAGGCAGCAAGATGAATGACCTTCCTTTCAGTGACGATGAGGACAATCCATTTTAAATCAAGCCGATGAATCTTCCTTTTTTTTATGCTTCCAATCTCGGTTTTGGAAGCACGTCGCCGGAGTTGGAGGAAGATACCATGCGACATATGATGCAGGTCCTGCGCATGCAAAAAGGTGATGCGCTGAAGCTGACCAACGGTCAGGGCCTTGTTGCCCAAGCCGTGATTACCGAGACTTCCAGGAAACGTTGTGAGGTGGCCGTGAAGGATGTAGAAGAGATACCTCCTGTGCAGCCTCGAGTGATCATTGCCATTTCCCCCCTAAAAAATGCCTCCAGGTTTGAGTGGTTTTTAGAGAAAGCTGCGGAAATAGGTATCTCTACAGTAGTTCCATTGCTTTGTACCAGAACGGAAAGGCAGTTTGTGAAGAAAGACCGGTGGAATGGCATCCTGGTCAGCGCCTTACAGCAAAGCCAACAGGCATGGTTAACCGAACTTTGGGATCCTGTAGGATTTTCAGCATTTATTAACGTTCTGCATGCTAAAGAAAACTATGTGGCGCACTGCATGGAGGGTGAAAAAAAACCGCTGCAACAATTAGTGAGCAGAGGTAATTCATCTTTTTGTATACTGATTGGTCCCGAAGGGGATTTCACTCCCAACGAATTGTCGTTGGCCCTGGAAAAAGAATATCATCCTGTTTCTCTGGGCCATACCAGGCTGCGTACGGAAACAGCAGGAATTACTGCATCGGTATTGCTGACCCATCCTTTTTAGGTTTTCCCGCCCCCGCGAGGCCTGCTACCGGGCGCTATCATCATAATCGGAGGAGGATTGTTTTGCAAGGATCGGTTCGCGAAGTTGCACTGGTTTCTTGTTTTTTTCACGCTTACGCATCCATAGGTTAAGCACCTCTACCAAGAACGAGAATGCCATGGCAAAATAGATATACCCTTTGTCAATATGGCTGCCATGCACAGGTTCAAGGCCTTCGAAGAAAAGGCTGAAACCGACCATTAGCAAAAATGCCAAAGCAAGCATTTTCAGTGTCGGGTGCTTATGGATAAAGTTTGAAATATTCTGTGAAAAGAAGAACATAATGATCATGGCAATGATCACCGCTACGATCATTACTTCCACGTGCCTTGCCATACCTACAGCGGTGATGATACTGTCGAATGAAAAGATCATATCGACCAGGATGATCTGGGTCATAATGCCACTAAATGCTTTTGATTTGACCTGTATGTTTTCCGGGTGTTCTTCTCCTTCGAGTTTATTATGGATCTCCTTAACGGTTTTATAAATCAGGAACAAACCGCCTACGAGCATGATGAGGTTTCTGAGGTTGAAGCCCAGATGTCTTTCGCCCCAATTGAAGCCGATGAGTTCCATATTGCCATTGGTCACCAGCCAACCCAGCCCAAGCAGTAGGGCGATCCGCACCGTAATACCCAGGATCATCCAAAGTCGACGGGCCTTCAGCTTCTGGCTTTCGTCCAACCTACCCATAAGGATCGAGACAAAGATCACGTTGTCAATGCCGAGGACCACTTCCAGGGTTGCGAGTGTGATTAGGCTGATCAGCGCGTCGAGATTCAAAAGATGCTCCATAGTGATTTATAAGACGGCAAATATAACGGTACAATTTAATTTTCCGCCAGAACTGTCCTTATCCAGACGACGGGTTGGCGTGAAACTGACTAAGATTGGGGTGTTTGATCAGGCGGAGATGGTATCCCGGATTTTCAGTGAAGGCCGGAACAGATCTTCTTGACTATGGAAGGACCCTCATATATGAATCCTGTCCACACCTGTATCAAGGAAGCGCCGGCGTCCAATTTCTGTTGGGCATCCTCGGCTGTGAAGATACCGCCTGATCCCACCAGCGGTATCTTGCCGCCTGTATGCTTGTACAGGTAATGTAGCACTTCGCCCGATCTTATGCGTAACGGTTTTCCACTGAGACCGCCCGCTCCGATGTCTTTCAGTAGTTTCGGGGAAGTGCTGAGTCCTTCTCTGGTGATGGTTGTATTGGTAGCCACCAGGCCGTCCAGCCGGAGTGAGAGGGCCAGCTGGCAAATGTCTGATAGCTGTTCATCACTCAGATCGGGTGCGATTTTTAGCAGCAAGGGTTTGGGTCTGGCATTTTTCTGGTTGATCTCCTGCAGGGTAGTGAAGATTTTGGTAAGGGCCTCTTTTTCCTGGAGTTCACGCAGTCCCGGTGTATTGGGTGAACTTACGTTTACCACAAAATAATCCACCACATTGTGGAGCGAGTTAAAACATTTTACATAATCCGTCCACGCATCTTCATTTGGCGTCATTTTGTTCTTTCCGATGTTACCGCCAATGATCATTGTTGATCCCGGGTTATGATCACGCCATTTCTTTAGCCGCCAGGAAATGGTTTCCATTCCATCGTTGTTAAACCCCATTCGATTGATAATGGCACCATCAGCAGGCAAACGGAATAGCCTTGGCTTTTCATTACCAGACTGGGGGATGGGTGTCACGGTCCCGATCTCCACATGTCCAAAGCCGAGTACCTCCAGCACATCCAGATAGCTCGCATTCTTGTCAAATCCCGCTGCCAGCCCTACCGGATTTCGGAATTTCAATCCTAAACATGTAACGGGTTTGTCAGCCGGACGAAAAGAATCCGCCAGGATATTTTTTACACCGGGAATGGCCAGCAGTGATTTAAAACTTTGCATGGAAAAACCATGTACCATTTCGGCATCGAACCTGAACAGGATATTCCTGATGGTGTTATACATGGCTGCGAAGATAAATTGAATTAACTGGTTGTTTCTGCAACTAATTGTGATTTTTATTTATCTTCATGATATCTAAATTGATGGCTATGCAAGAAGCATATATTGTTGCAGGATACCGGACAGCAGTGGGTAAATCAAAGCGCGGCGGATTCAGGTTCACGAGGCCTGATGATCTCGCCATTGACGTGATCAAAGCGTTATTGGACAGTGTACCTCAGTTGGATAAGGCCCGTGTGGATGATGTGATCGTGGGTAATGCGGTTCCCGAGGCCGAGCAAGGACTGCAAGTAGGCCGGATCATCGCTGCGAGGGCCGTAGGGTTTCATGCGCCAGGCATGACGGTGAACAGGTACTGCGCTTCAGGGCTTGAGACCATTGCGATCGCAACGGCAAAGATCAGGATGGGGATGGCTGAATGTATCATAGCCGGGGGAACTGAAAGTATGAGCATGGTTCCTACAGCGGGCTGGAAAACAGTGCCTGCTTATTCCATTGCGAAAGATGAACCTGACTATTACCTGAGTATGGGGCTTACTGCTGAAGCTGTGGCTAAAGATTATCAGGTAACCAGGGAGGATCAGGACCAATTCTCGTTGAACTCTCATCTGAAGGCCCTGAATGCTATCCAAAGCGGGCACTTCAAAAAGGGGATTTTGCCTGTAAAAGTGGAAGAGACCTATCTTGATGCCAATGGCAAACGCCAACAACGAAACTATGTGATGGATACCGACGAAGGAGTTCGGGCGGACACTACCCTTGAAGCCCTCAACAAGCTTAAACCAGCCTTTGCCGTGAACGGAACAGTTACGGCCGGAAACTCCTCGCAGACCAGTGATGGCGCGGCATTCGTGATCGTGATGAGCGAAAGAATGGTGAATGAACTGGGGCTCAAGCCCATCGGGCGCTTGGTGAACTGCGCGGTGGCAGGGGTGCATCCCCGCGTCATGGGTATCGGCCCGATTGAGGCGGTACCAAAGGTGTTGAAACAATCAGGCATGAACCTTGGCGATATCGATCTCTTTGAACTGAATGAAGCCTTTGCCTCACAGGCACTGGCGGTTATACGCACCCTTGAACTGAACCCTGATCAGGTGAATATCAACGGCGGGGCCATCGCCTTGGGTCACCCACTCGGTTGCACAGGTACCAAGCTGACCGTTCAGATTCTGAACGACATGAAGCGTTTAAACAAAAAGTACGGTGTGGTGACGGCTTGCGTAGGCGGGGGACAGGGGATTGCAGGTATTATCGAGAATATAGATTAAGCCCAGCGTCATTGAGTTGAACCGGGTCATTCTCGCATTGCGCTTTTTTGATAGCCCGGATCTCTGATAGCCATGGACTTGTTAATGTTCTTCAATTTTTGCAATATTGTTGCAAAAATTTATTTTTTGCCTACATTTGGCCCATGGTTCGTTCTGCGGGCAAGGCATTTTTATTTTTGTTTTTTCTGATCAATAGTGTTCAGGCACACGCCCAGTGCGTCCTGCGGTTTTCTGGCGTGGTCAACGACCAGGATTCCCGGCAACGGCTTGCTGACGCGAGTGTGACCATAAGAGAACTCAATCAAACGGCACTTACCAGCCCAAAAGGTGAATTCAGCTTTAAAGGGATTTGCCCCGGGGTGTATACCATCATCATAACACACGTTCATTGCGAGCCGCTTACGGCACACCTACATATTAAAGAAGATCTGCATAAAGATTTTGTATTGCCCCACAGCACTGGACAGCTCACTGAGGTAGTGGTGAGGGGCAGTGCAGGGGTCGGTGGTACGGCAGTTTCGGCAGACTTGCATGGTCGCCAACTGGACGCTACAAAGGGATTATCCCTTGGAGAGTCTCTGCAGAAAATTAATGGCGTCACCGTTTTACAAACCGGAAACAATATTTACAAGCCCGTGATCCACGGTCTGCATAGCAACCGGGTACTGATTCTCAATAATGGGATCCGTCAGGAAGGCCAACAGTGGGGCAGTGAACATGCTCCTGAAGTGGATCCTTATCTGGCAAACAGGCTGACGGTGATCAAAGGAGCTTCTTCGATTCGTTATGGCGGTGATGCCATTGGAGGTGTGATCCTCGTTGAACCTAAATTATTGCCCTATGGCATTACCGGGGTAGCTGGCGAAATAAATACCGCTTTTTTTTCCAACAACAGACAGGGTGTATTATCCGCCATGATCGAAGGAAATCACGCCAGGCATCCGGCTTTTGCATGGCGGCTCCAGGGTACGGCTAAACGCGGAGGTAACGCCCGTACACCAGGCTACTGGCTCGACAATTCAGGGATACAGGAACTGAATACCTCGGTTACCATGGGCTGGAGAAAAGAGAAAAGCGGACTTGAGCTTTTCTACAGCCTGTTCAGCACGAAAATTGGCATTTTCACGGGATCACATATCGGTAACGTGACAGACCTGATCAACGCCATTAATAACGGCGATCCGCCTGATTATATAAAGGACGCCGACTTTAGCTATCAAATAAGAAGGCCTTACCAGCAAGTAATTCATCAGTTGCTAAAAGCCAAGGCGTTTTATAATCTGAGTGACTGGGGCCGGCTGAATGTAGTTGGGTCTTTCCAGCACAACAACAGGCAGGAATATGATATCGTGAGGTCGCCCAGATCCAATCCTCAGCTGGAACTGGCCCTGGGTACTGCCGGAATGGATGTGGTTCTGGATCATTTCAAACATGAGAAGATAAAAGGGACCCTTGGTGTTTCCGGCAGCTACCAGAATAATTCGTTCAATTATCGATTCTTCATCCCCAATTATCAGTCGTACAACATCGGCATATTCGCAGCAGAAAAGTATTCCACGGGCAATTGGGTGATGGAAGCCGGGGTCCGCTATGACTGGAGGTCGATCAATGACATCACAGATAATGATGAGGCGCCTTTCGATGCTTTGATGGGCAATGAACTGATGCCTGGCGATCCCTATGGCAGCAGATCATTTTCAGGTTTCTCTGCAAATGCCGGGGTGAACTATAAATTGAATAACTGGAAGTTTGTTCTATCCGGAACAACGGCATGGCGAGCTCCACAGGTAAATGAATTATTCAGTGATGGCTTGCATCACGGGGCGGCACGGATTGAAAGAGGCCGGTCCGACCTGAAAACCGAACGATCATATGGATTGGCGGCAGCGGTGGATTACAGCGATACAAAATGGGCGTTTGACGTAGACTTCTACCATAAGCGGATCAATGATTTCATGTATTTGAAGCCCACCTATCCGCCGCAATTGACGATCCGCGGTGCATTCCCAACTTTTGAATTTGACCAGACAGACGCAAGACTTACTGGCGTTGATGTTCAGCTGTCGTACCTGATCGACAATCACTTGAGGCTGCAAGCTAAGGCCAGTGTGTTGAGAGCTTTCGATGTGGTAGCCGATGACTGGCTGATCCAGATGCCTGCTGATCGATTTGAAGCTGCCGCTGAGTATCTTTTTAATGGTGGTAACCGTTTCCCACAGTCGTACGTAAAAATCACCGTAGGCCACGTCAACCGTCAGACCCGGGTACCGGAAACCGGAAACATAGAGATCACCCAGCCCGACGGATCAGTGACCATGGAATCGGATTATGCACCCCCACCCCCCGGTTATACTCTGGCAGGGTTTGAAGCGGGGACAGACATCGATGTGAAGCACCGGAGCATGACCATCATTTTGGGCGTCACCAACATGTTAAATACCCGTTATCGTGATTACCTGAACGCATTCAGGTATTTCAGTGATGATATGGGCCGAAATATTTCGCTTAGGGTAAAAGTTCCTTTTGAATTTAAGACAAAACCATAATCAAAAAACACAGTTTATGATGAGAAAGCTAATGTACATGATGACTGCCGTGGCACTTTTTTCTGTTTCCTGCGAGAAAGACGATAAAGAAGATACCAATGAGGAAGAAGTGATCACAACGGTCAGGATCTCTTTAGTTGAGGCGGGAACTACCACCCCGCAGGTATTCACTTTCAGGGACATTGATGGCCCCGGTGGTGCGGCTCCTACTGTATTTGACAGTATTAGAATCAACGCGAACAAACCCTACGCGGCAACGCTCCAGTTCCTGAATGAGAGTGTTACTCCTGCTGACGATATTACGGCAGAAGTGACAGCGGAGGCCAATGATCACCAGGTCTATTTTGAACCAACTGGGGTAAACCTCATTGCATCCAACCTCAATACCGACGGCAGGGGCCTGCCCCTCGGCATTACGTCTACCTGGACTGCCGGCGCGGTAGCCATTGGTAAGATGAAAGTGACCCTGAAACATAAGCCCGGTACTAAAGCAGCGGGTGATCCGGTGAGCAAGGGTGAAACGGACATAGAAGTAGAATTCGGGGTCAGGCTGAGATAAGCGATCTATCCCGGATATGTTGTAGCTGCAAAGCTACAGTAACAGCATACGGCCAGCCCTTATCTTCGCAGGTATGGAAATCAATCTCAACACACCTGCATTGCTGTTTCCGGCCATCAGCTTGCTGCTGTTGGCGTATACCAACCGCTTTCTGGCCATTGCCAATGTGGTCAGAAAACTACATGATGATTTCGTGTTGGGGAAGGATAAGGAAAATGCCCGTAAGCAGATCAGCAACCTTCGTCAGAGACTCAAATACATCAGGCTCATGCAGGGGGCGGGAGTGTTCAGCTTCCTCCTCTGCGTGGCCTGTATGTACAGTATCTATAACGGGTGGATGGTTGCGGCTAAGTACGTGTTTGCAGGAAGCCTGCTCAGTCTTTTGTTTTCGCTGATATGCTCCCTTATTGAGATCTTTCAAAGCCTCAATGCGCTGGAAGTGTTATTGCATGATGTGGAGGATTAGACCCCACAAAGCAGGTTTTTATTCCGGGATTAAGGCTGGGTGACGAGGTTGTCTTTTTTACGTTCACCTATCTGCTGCCTCCACATGGCGTAGTATAGCCCTTTCGATACCAGCAGTGCTTCATGTGTTCCCATTTCTTCCACTTCACCGCCCTCCAGTACATAGATCCGGTCAGCGTGCATGATGGTAGACAGTCGGTGTGCAATGAGTATGGTGATCTGGTTCCCGCCGCTGGAAATTTCACGGATCGTTTTTGTGATCTCTTCTTCGGTTAATGAATCCAGTGCCGATGTAGCCTCATCAAAGATCAGGATCCTTGGGTTGCGCAATAAAGCACGGGCAATGGACAGTCTTTGTTTTTCGCCGCCGGAGAGTTTTAATCCACCCTCACCGATCACGGTTTCAAGACCGTTGTCTGCTCTTGTCAGCAATTTCTCGCAGGAAGATTTTTTCAGTGCGCTCAACAATGCATTTTCTGTTGCAGACGGATTAACGAACATCAGGTTCTCGCGGATGGTGCCTGAAAAAAGCTGGGTATCCTGTGTAACAAAGCCGATCTGCTTGCGAAGATCGTTGAAGTTAATGCTGTTCTCATCGTGCCCGTTGAATAGGATGCTGCCTTCCTGCGGCCTGTAAAGGCCCACAAGCAGTTTCATTAGGGTTGTCTTCCCTGAGCCAGAAGGCCCTACAAACGCAATGGTGTCTCCCTTCTTTACGGTGAAGCTAATGTTATCAATAGCCTTGTGTTTGGCCGACTGGTGCTTGAACCCCACGTTCCGGAAACTCAGCTCCCCCACGTCTTCCAGCGATTCCGGATGGGCAGGTTCCTGCTCCGGTGCTTTTTGCATCAGGCTGTTGAAATTATTCAGCGATGCTTCCGCTTCGCGGTACGACAACAAAATGTTTCCAATTTCCTGCAAGGGGCCAAATACAAAAAATGAGAAAAATTGCATGGTCACCAATTGGCCTGCATCCATGTAGTTGCCGAAGATCAGCCACATGAGAATAAACAGGATGACCTGCCTCAGCGTATTGACCATAGTCCCCTGAATAAAGCTGATGCTTCTGATCCGCTTTACTTTGGTAAGTTCAAGCCCGAGGATCTTATACGTGTTTTTATTTAAGCGGTCTACTTCCTGCTGGGTGAGGCCAAGGCTTTTCACCAATTCAATGTTCCGCAAAGATTCTGTGGTTGAACCAGCAAGAGCAGTTGTTTGTCCTACGATGGTTTTCTGGATCACCTTGATCTTCCTGCTCAATACATTGGTGATCATGGAGAGGAAAACAATACCTCCCAGGTAGGCAAGGGGAATGGACCAATGTATGAAAGTGGCGGCGTAGAAAAAAACAAATACTACCCCGATGAGGATGCCGAATAACACATTGATGCAATACGACATGAATTTTTCTACATCTGTCCGCACTTTTGTAAGCACTGAAAGAGTTTCGCCGCTTCGCTGATCTTCAAATTCCTGGTAAGGAAGTTTCATGGCGTGTTGGAGTCCGTCCGTAAATACTTGCGCCCCGAATTTTTGGATCACTACGTTCAGGAAAAAATCCTGGAAGTTTTTGGCGATGCGGCTGATCATGGCTACGGAAATGGATGCTAACAGGATGAACCATACGCCAGGCTTGTTCCAGGAAAAGCTTGTGAAATATTCGTTGTATGAGAATGGTTTACCCGCATCATAAGCAACCTTATAGGAGTTGGCGAGGTTAACCAGTTTGCCAAAAAGAATAGGATCTATAAGGGAAAAGCCCGTGTTGATGGCGGCTAATACAAGCGTCAGGATAACCAGCGACCGGTGTGGCTGAAGGTATTTGAATAGGATCTTCATGGCGCCGAAGGTCGTATTTCTTTATGAAAGATGAGAACGCTGGGTCCACCCTGATGCTATTCTGTTTTGTAGTAAATTTCTTTGGTACTTCTATAAATCAGGAATAAACCTCCGGCAATCAGAATTAATCCTTTCCCCGAGAAATCCATATCACCCAGTGAAAAAAGGGTCTGATCTGGTTTCAGCATCCACGAAATCAACGACAGCAGTGCGAGTCTTATCACAAGGGCCAAACCAATACCCCAGAAACGGAGTTTACCCCGTTGGTGCTCGGGTAGTTTATCGGCCAGTATTGATATGAAAATGATGTTATCGATTCCGAGGATTACCTACAGCGCAATGAGTGACAGCAGCGGTATGATTATTCCCGTCATAATTCATGTATTACAGGTTGAATGTACGCCCTGAGATTAAACAAAATCAACATTTCTGCAACACTTTTCTATTTGTATTTCAAACATGTATCGAAAGGTACTTTTACCATCGGATTGATATGTAATTAGCGATCCGCCCCCGCCCGCGATTTCAAGAAATCATATTTCCAGCTTCTTCGCAGAAGTAGGAAGTTGGTTTACCATCAGGTAACTTTTGTTTGAATGGACTTACATAAACTGGATTGCAGGCTGGTTTATAGTTAAGCGACCGTATTATTCAATCGGCGTTACTATCAGAAAGCAGGCCACTTTCGTTCAAATCTACCTGTACAAATTTTAGCGGCCTTTCTTTGGTTTTACTATTCCTTTGATGAACCCTCCCCATTTTAAAGAAATATAAAATTGCCGCAGGTCTGCCTCCGGACCGTTATTTAAATCGTAGAAATTGTTATACCACCAGGTTTTGCCATATTGTATTCTGTAACCCAGTTCAATAGCCCAATAGTCTGTTAATTGTGTTTGTTTTCGATCAGCTTCTATGATTTTAAGTCCCAAACCAAACACAATCCCTTCTGTTGCTAGTGTAAAACGTGCAACATTACTGGTGAGAAGGGCTTGCTGGAATTGATTAACAACCGGCGTTGGTCTCTCAATGGTCATAAATTGTTCAAATCCACCTCCACCTGCCATGGCATATAGTTGTACACCTTCAACAATTGAAAGGATGTTTTGTCTAACAACAAAATCATATGCTAACGGTGCAGTAGTGATGTGAAATAGGTCGGAAGTATTTGTTTTGGAAGAGTAAGTAACATCTAATCCTATTTCGGTGCCCGTTTTAAAAAGGTAGGAGAAACCCAAACCCATTTGCCAGTTAAATTTGGATAATTGCGGCAGGTTTGCAGCGGTCAACCTTTGGTTAAGTGCTGTTTGTTTGTACCACATCGGCTGAACGATTGCATAAATTCCAAATCCTTTTTTGTTGCTATATGATGGTTCTGCCGGCCCAGGGTTTTGTGCAGATGAGGTGAAAAAAATAAGCATCATTGCACTAATAATAATTGATGTCTTCATATAGAAATGTTTTATTAACTACTGTTAGGTACAAAAATTTTTCCATTTTTTCAACAACTGTTAGAAGAAAAAGTAGATATGGAGGGTTAATGGAATAGTGTATATGTTTTGTTTCCGCATTGCTCCATGGTACCCGTCTATAAATACTTTTTTTATCTCCTGGAAATTCGAGAGAATGAGAATAAGATGATGGTTAAATGCCGATCACCTGAATACCGCACATCAGTATTTCAATCGATTTCTGTTCAGGACTGTGCTTTCTTCGCATATCATGAAAGGACATGTTTTGAAATCGGGAGCCGCATTGACATATAAGGGTGATGGGTCTGAGCGGTTTTTCATTATTAAAAAAGGACTGGTTTCCGTAACTCTGGGTGCCACAGCATATGCTATCGGAAAGGGTTCGGTCGTCGTTTTATTGCCGGGTGATGAATTGGGGTTGGTGAATCGCGGTGAATCACCAGCGGAGTTTTATGAAATGGCGTATGCTTCTAAAGCCGGGGTCGATTTGGAGCGGGGTAAAATGGCAGGGGCCAGTTTTGTCATGAATTGGAGTGATATGGTATTTAAGGCTCACGATAAAGGTGGTATCAGGCAATTGTTCGACAGGAAAACGGCGATGTTCAGCCGGTTTGATATCCATATTACCACGCTGAATCCCGGTTTGAGCAGCCACGCGCCACATACGCATAAAAATGAGGAGATCATTCTGATGGTAGACGGGGATGGGGAGATGTTGGTGAATGGCAGGCCGGTCCGGTGTGATACCGGTGATGCGGTGTATGTGGATTCGATGGTGCCGCATAATCTGACCAATATCGGGAAGGTGCCAAGTACGTACTTCGCTATTCAGTGGAACTGACAAGTTCGCAGTTTACCTCAATCCCCACGCTTCGCGGTCGAGACTGCGATACTGGATGGCTTCGGCAATATGTTCTGCTCCTATTTCTGGCGAACCTGACAGGTCGGCGATGGTTCTGCCCACTTTAAGTATCCTGTCGTATGCCCTTGCAGAAAGTTTTAGTTTTTCCATGGCCGTTTTTAGCAGGTGAGTGGAGGCCTGAGAGATCTTAATGATGCATCTCAACTGGCTGCTGCTCATTTGGGCATTGCAGTAAATGCCGGAGTCGGGATCAAACCTGCTCAGTTGCATCTCCCGGGCGCGAATCACACGGGCACGTATAGTGGCGGATGATTCTCCATCGCGTAGGTCGGTCAGTGAACTGAATGCGAGCGGGGCAACTTCAACATGTAGGTCGATCCGATCGAGCAGTGGGCCTGATATTCGATGCAGGTATTTTTGAACAGCGCCCGCAGGGCATATACAATCTTTGTCGGGGTGGTTAAAGAAGCCACAGGGACAAGGATTCATCGAGGCGATAAGCATAAAAGAAGCGGGGAATTCCACGCCTGTCCGGGTTCTGTTGATGGTTACTTTTCTGTCTTCCATTGGTTGTCGCATGACTTCAAGTACGGTTCTTCTGAATTCCGGCAGTTCATCAAGGAATAGAACGCCGTTATGTGCCAGTGAAATTTCTCCTGGTTGCGGTATTGACCCGCCTCCAACAAGCGCCATATCGCTGATTGAATGATGCGGGTTTCTGAATGGTCTTTTTGAGACCAGGGTACTGTTCTCCTTTAGTTTACCTGCAACACTGTGGATGCGTGTTGTTTCCAATGCTTCCTGCAGGGTCAGGGGTGGCAGGATCGATGGGAATCTTTTTGCAAGCATGGTTTTCCCTGCACCAGGCGGGCCGATGAGTATGGCATTATGCCCGCCTGCGGCAGCGATCTCCAAAGCTCTTTTTATATTTTCCTGGCCTTTGACTTCGCTGAAGTCGCCTTCATGTTCTTCGAGGGCAAAGAAGAATTCTTCTCTTGTATTCACCATCGTGCGGGAAATTGAGGTTTGTTTTGAAAGGAAGAATTCAATGACGTCTGTAATATGCTGCACACCGAAAACGTTTATCGAGTTCAAAATGCCTGCTTCCCGGGCATTTGCTTTCGGGAGGATAAGTCCACCAAATCCTTCTTTTCGGGTCTGCATGGCAATGGGTAGGGCTCCTTTGATAGGCCGAACGGATCCGTCTAGGCCGAGTTCACCCATCATCACATATTGATCGAGTGCCCCGTGCGTATCAAGTTGTCCTGATGCGGCAAGGATGCCTATTGCAATGGGCAGGTCAAAAGCGGTGCCTGATTTCCTGATATCGGCAGGCGCCAGATTTACTACTATCTTGGTGCGCGGCATGTGGAAGCCAATGGATTTTATGGCACTTTCAATGCGTTGAAAGCTTTCCCTGATCGCATTGTCGGGCAGGCCAACGATAAAATACATTCTTCCTGTTGGGGTCCAGCTGACTTCAACCGAGATGGTAGTTGCGTCGATCCCATATACTGCGCTCCCGAATGTTTTAACCAGCATGGAGTAAAAGTACATCCGGGTGAAGGCTTAAAATAGGTATAGGCTACAGCGATTGGGTAGAAAATAACGGCGAAAAAAGGGGTAGAACACGCGTGTATTGGCCTATTTGCTCATTGCTTTCCGGACGCTATTGAATCAAGGAGGTCAACGACTCCTTCGCGCTGAAGAATGAGGTATCCGAGGCGGTCGTTGCTGATGCCATCTTTCAACTGGTAACTAAATCGAAGCTGTTTATCGGTGATCTCGGTTTCGAAATATTTGAAACTGATGTTTCCATAGCTCTTCAATTCCTCGCCGATCTCATAAAGATGGGTTGACAATATGAAAAGTGCATGGGGGATATTGATCAGTCCTCGTATTACAGTGGAAGAACATTTCATCGCGTCCTGTATATTGGTGCCTTTAAACAATTCATCGATCAGAACCAGCCATTTTCGGCCATCATTAATCCGCGTTACGGTATTTTTGATCCTTTGCACTTCGTTATAAAAATAGCTTTCCCCGCGAACGAGATTATCTGTGACATTGATATTACTAAGGATCCCATTGAACAAACTCAATTTCATGTGCGTGGCGGGAACGCCCAGTCCGATGTGTGCAAGGAATACTGCCAGTCCAACGGTTTTAATAAAAGTGCTTTTCCCGGCCATATTGGCACCGGTCAGGAAGATGAAATTGCTTTCTGTAGTCATCGTGATATCATAAGGTACGGCATTGGTTAACAGCAGGTGATAGAAACCTTTCGCTTCGATGAATGGATCGTCCTGTTCAATGATCTCAGGAAACGACAGGGAAAATGTCTTCATGGCAATGGCCATAGAGTACCAGGCGTCCATTTGTCCGTATACTCCCATCAACTCATCTATATGGGGGCGAAACCGTTCGTGAAAAAAATGGCCAAAATAGATGGTTTCCCGAACTGAGAATAGTTGGCCGGGTTGGCGGGCAGCGATCTCGTCCACCTGTTTATGGCTCAATAATTTTTTTGACCGGTTGAGCAGTAACTGCATGTTGGCTGGCACGTCTGCCGATCTGAATATATCAATGAGTTGTTTCAGGGTACGTACGAAGTCGGCAAAATGGGGCAGGGAAAACCGGGTCATGGAGAAATCAGGACCATGCAGTATCCTGTAGGAGTAGCTGTTGACAGGGTCGGACGCCTTTGGCAGGGGATCCAGCTGGTAATCGTAAAATTTGTCCAGTACCATCAGTGTGCCATTGGTGATGGACATTGGCCACTGATCAATTTTAGAGAGGATTTGCCGGATGCAATCCTGTGTTTGCGTGATTTTATTCAGGTCATGGAAGGGTTCACGAAAAAACTTCAACAACCACTCCCGGCCGCCTGATGTGCGGGTGAAGTTGAGGCGGTGGAATACTGAGAATTCTTCTTCAGTATGGAAAATGGAAAGGTCCAGGTATGTATACTGGTCTATTTGCATAATTATCGGCTAAATTTTAGCCTGCTCCCCTTAAGGGATTCATCAAACCTGCCATTTTCATAAGCCAGGTGTCCGCTGACAAAGGTATGGGTAACCGAAGCGGGGAATTCCATTCCTTCGAATGGACTCCAGCCGCATTTATGCAGGATGTTTTCCTTGCTTACCGTATATGGCTGGTTGAGGTCCACCAGTACGAGGTCCGCGAAATATCCCTCGCGGATATAGCCTCTGTTTTCGATCTGAAAACATCGGGCAACGGCGTGCGACATTTTCTCTGCGATCTTTTCCAGGCTGATCCGTCCTTCTTTATGATAATGCAACATGAGTTGAAGGCTGTGTTGAACCAGGGGGAGGCCCGCATGCGCTTTTTCGTAAGGCGGCTGCTTTTCTTCCAGCAGGTGGGGCGCATGGTCAGTGGCAATAACGTCGAGCCGGTCATCCAGCAGTGCTTCCCAAAGTGCGGCTTTGTTTTCCGGGCTTTTTATGGCAGGATTGCATTTGATCTGGTAGCCAAGCCTCGCATAATCATCGGCCGTAAAATGGAGGTGGTGCACACAGACTTCACTGGTGATCCGTTTCTCTTCCAGGGGAAGCATATTCGTGAACAACTGCAGTTCGAGTGCCGTAGTGAGGTGCAGGATATGGAGCCTTGTGCCGTATTTCTTGGCCAGTTGGACAGCTGTGAAGGAGGATTCAAAACAGGCTTCGGCATCACGGATAATCGGATGGTCTGACGGCTGCAATGTCTTTTCCGATGCCTGCAATTTTTCATAATTGGCTTTGACCACACGCTCGGCCTCGCAGTGCGTTGCGATCAGTACTTCGCACTCGCGGAAAATCCGGTCTAGCGTCAGGAAGTTATCCACCAGCATGTTGCCCGTGGAGGCCCCCATAAAGATCTTGACCCCACATACATCCTGTTTTCTGTTGTTCGTTTTCAGCACCTCGTCCGCGTTGTTATTCGAGGTACCCATGAAGAAAGAGTAGTTGGCCAGGCTGGTTTGGGAGGCGATGACATATTTCTCTTCCAGGAGCTCGTGCGTGAGTGCATTAGGGATGGTGTTAGGCATTTCCATGAAGCTGGTGGTGCCACCGGCAACGGCAGCCTTCGCTTCTGTATAGATATTTGCCTTATGGGTAAGGCCGGGTTCACGAAAATGCACTTGATCGTCGATAACACCTGGTAACAGGTGGAGGCCACTGGCATCGATCTCTTTCACATGGAGGTTGGTGGTTATACCGTTGCCGATTTTCTCAATGCGGCCATTTTTCACCAATACGTCTGCTTCCCTGATCAGTCCTTCGTTGACCATGCGGGCATTCCTTATCAAATAATTTTCCATATCTTTTGTCAGTTTTTCTAAGTTCATTTCCAACTATGAAATTACAAATCACAAGATTTCCTGTACTCCTGTTCATGATCGTTGTACCTGCTTTCGCTGTTGCACAGTCAACCTATCTTCAGCAAGGTTCCAAAGAGAATATACTCCTTGAACGGCTTGAAATTAAGGCACAAAAAGACACTGTGCTTAATTTTTCTCATATCAAACCGTTTAACCGGAAGTGGTGGGTTAACAGGTTGGAAGCCATTCAGGCTGATTCTATTCCTGTAAGTTTAACCCCAATTGACAAGTATAATATTGAGCGTGCATTGCTAAATAACCTGGAATGGGTGAGCAGGGGTAAGGAGCAGATGCAAAGTAAGAAGTCGATCTGGAATACTTTTTTCAAAACACCGGCCAATATGATCGAGGTGGACCAGCCGGATTTCTTTTTGTCGGTCAACCCTGTATTGCAGTTCCAGTACGGGAGGGAGACGGATAATGATGAGGCAGTCACCCTCAATTCACGGGGCATTGTGGCGCGGGGATTGATCAATAAGCGGGTGGGGTTTTACACTTATCTGGTGGAGACGCAAGAGCGTGGGCCGTCTTTTTTCAGGAGCCAGGTGGAGACCTTCAGGGCTGTTCCGGGAGCGGGCTTTTACAAACCGTTTAAAACTTCAGGGTATGATTATTTCGATGCCCGGGGCGGTGTAAATTTTAACATTGTGAAGTACATAGATTTTCAGTTTGGGTACGACAGGCAAAATCTCGGCAACGGGTACAGGAGTCTTTTCTTAAGCGATGCCACTAATAATTACTTGTTTGCCAATCTGAATCTCAGGATCTGGAGGCTGAATTATGTGGCTAAGACGATGCAGCTGACATCGCAGTATTCGAGGGGGGTTGCTGATTCCATTTTCCCCAAGAAGTATGTGGCCATTCATCACATCAGTTTCAATGCTCCCAAGTGGCTCACCATCGGATTATTTGAAGGGATCGTTTTCGGAAGAAAGAACGATTTCGAATTTGCTTATCTCAATCCGATCATCTTCCTGAGGCCGGTGGAGCAAAATATGGGTAGCGGTGATAATGCTTTTGTGGGGGTCGATTTTAAGGCTAATGTGGCTAAGCGGCTCCAGTTCTATGGCAAGGTGAATTTTGATGAATTCAACCTGAGTGAAATTCGGGCAGGAAATGGCTGGTGGGCCAATAAATGGGCCATGCAGTTGGGTGGTAAGTATATTGATGCGTTCGGGATCAGGAACCTCGACTTGCAGGCGGAGACCAATTGGATCAGGCCATTCACTTATTCACATAACGACACAGTGGCCAACTATACCCATTACAACCAACCACTTGCCCATCCTCTCATGTCCAATGTGCGCGAATTCATCGGCATAGTCCGCTATCAGCCGGCGCCAAAATGGTATATCCATGGTAAACTGATCGCCTGGCAACAGGGTTCTGATACGGCATCCGGGAATTTTGGGAACAACATCTTCCGCGACTCAGATACCCGGGCCGGGGCCTATGGTTTTGAATTTGGCTCGGCCGTGCCGAGAAACGGGTTTAACGGCAGCCTTTGGGTATCTTATGAATGGAAAGAAAATTTCTTCCTCGAGGGCAGTCTGATGGCGCGGAAGCTGACGGGAATTGACACGAGAACAACGGCAAACCTGGGTATACGGTGGAATATGCACCGCAGGGAGTACGACTATTAAAGTCCCCCGCCTTCAAAGTGAAGGGAGAAGAGGATCATCCTTGATTTCATTTGATCGATGATGTTGGAATATTTCAATGCTTCGTCGCGTACGTGCACATTTCCAAGACCCTGGCTGATCTTGATCTCGGGCGATAAGATGAAGTATTTAAAAAAGAACTGAAAGCCGATGCCTGCTTCAACGCCAAAGTCTGACTTTTTCACTTTTACAATGTCTTCTGCATTGCGGGCCCCTGCATTGGAAGCTAGGTCAAAATCGTATTTCAGGCCCGCCAGGGTATAGACCCTGAAATTGTTAATACGATCGCTTTTCAGCCTCACTTGAAGGGGGAAGCTCATCACGATGGATTCCACTTTTTTCGAATACTCCAGTGCGTTATCACCTGGATTAGGTATGGTTTGGGTATAGAGGAATTTTTTCTCTGAGAAGATGAGGTGTAAAGGGTAGAAGCGGATATCGAATCTTTTTGAGACCTGCCAGTTGGCCATGATCCCAAGGTGAATCCTGCCGCTGTTGAGTGATTCAACACCCATCACCGTGTCTTGCTGGAGGAAATAGGGATGATGGGTTACATTATAATGCGATGAGTTATAGCCAAGCACTATACCGAAATAGTACTGCTTTTCATCGTGATTCTGCAAATTGAGGTTGATCTCGCGCTGGGCATGGGCAAGTTGGCCAAACAAAACCAGAGAGAGGATCAGCAGGGTTTTTGACCCGAGTAAATGCTGCAAATCCCTAAACTTAATCTTCTGCATATAATTTCCTTATAACCTGTTTTTCCCATGATATCCGTAAACGTTTTTCCTTCAGGAAAGGCTTTTACAGAATCATTGAGGTATGCATATGCCTCCTTGTTTTTTGCCACCATTTTGGCGATTCCGGGAGCTACGATACCTAAATACAAATTGTACAGTTGTTCTATGCCTGGTAAGTTTGGTTTCGAAAATTCTAATACGCTAAGCTTCCCGCCGGGTTTTAGCACCCTGAGGATCTCTGACAGGCCGGTTTCCAGATGCTCAAAATTCCTCACACCAAAAGCCACTGTCACTGCATCAAACGTATCATCAGGGAACATTATTGCCTCACTATCACCGTTTTGCAATTCGATCACATGCTCCAAATGCCTGTTTTTTAGCTTCTCCCTTCCGAGCTGAAGCATGCCATCTGAAATATCGATGCCAATGATCTTTCGGGGCTTCAGTATTTCTTCCGCCATGATTGCAACATCGGCGGTGCCGGTTGCCACGTCGAGCATGATCTGTGGGTTGGAAGATTTCAGCTGTTTCAGCATTTTCTTACGCCACGAAATATCAATACCTGCAGACAGGAAGCGGTTCATAAAATCATATCGCCCGGCGATCTGATCGAACATTCGCGCTACTTGTTCCTTCTTCGACTCTCCTGATCCGGTAAATGGTACTACCTTGTCATGCGCATATTCCGGCATCCGGCAAAGATAACCAATTCCTTTTTCGAATTCCGGTTTGTAGAATTTTCACATTACTTTGGTAAAGCAATTCATTAACATGATCATCCATTCTTCTTCATATCTTATTTCCAGCCCTGATGTAGCCTCTTGTCCGAAAGCCGACAGACCCGAGTTTGCGTTTCTCGGGAGGAGTAATGTTGGTAAATCTTCGTTGATCAATATGATCGTTGACCATAAAACGCTGGCTAAAACCTCCGGCACGCCCGGAAAAACGCAGATGATCAATCATTTTCAGATCAGGACGGGCGATAAGAACGGGAAGGACCATAATTGGTACCTCGTAGACCTACCCGGGTACGGGTTCGCCAAGGTTTCCCAAAAGCAACGAAAAGGCTGGGAGAAGATGATCGAAGACTATATCAAAACGCGGGAGAATCTCGTGAATCTTTTTTTATTGATCGATGCGCGTCATGAGCCCCAGCAGATCGATATCGAGTTCGTGAATAAGCTGGGCGGTATGCGCATCCCATTTGCCCTGGTTTTTACGAAAGCAGATAAGGAAACACAGCGTGCTGTCTCGAAGAATGTAGATGCTTTTATGCAGAAACTTGCCGATCAATGGGAAACGCTACCTCCGCATTTCGTCACCAGTGCGGTTAAGAAGACAGGTCGCAATAAATTGTTGGAATTTATTGGCGAGGTATTGGGGGCTGGTTAGCCGGTCCTGATCCCAACAGCGCGAGGGTATTACCAGGGCTGGGCTGCTTTTATTTATGTAAGCACCATGGGATCAGTTGACGATCTTGTTAGCGCAGCTGCTGCTGGCAAATGCCTCTGGTTTTGCTTTAAAAGCAAAGCCCATCCCGAGGATATACCCCATTGCTTCCCGAAGTGCTTCGTTGCTTTTGAATTGGGGATTTGTATTGATGTCGGCATGAACTTCCATGTCTACGTCGTATAAAGTAAAAAGATCGCATAACTCATATGCGATCTCTATGCTTTTGGCTACTTCCACCAACATTCTCTCTTTGATGGAGAAAGCCTGCCGGGTTTTCTCATTATGGATAAACATGAAGCCCCCCCGTCCTTCCCGCAGGAAAACGATAACGGTAGCAAATTCTGTTTCGGTGCCTTTAACCTGCGAGTCTGTACCTATGCATACTTTTAACTTGTGGCCTGCTTCTGTTTCGCGGCATATTGCGGCCTCCACCGCATCTTTTATGGGATCGCTTATGGTGTCGCCATTAAATTTGCGCCAGATATTCTTCCGTTTGCCGGTTTCGCTTTCTGTTTCATTAAAGGTATAAAGCATACACAGATGGGTTTATACAATTTACTAAAAAAGTATCACCAACCCGTGTGGGGGAGTGTTACGAAATCATGAAAAGCCTGAATTATCCACGCATTGTTAATATTGTCCGGTTGAAAGCATCACCAGGGTGCAGGCATTCATGGTGGTAATTCCTTTGTCTTGCGCAAGTTTTTCCAGTTCCAAATTCTCTGCCCCGGGGTTGAAGATGATTCGGTCCGGATCAAGCGCGAGGATGTAATCGTAGTATTCTTTCTGGTGTTCGCTGCTCATGTAAAGGGTGACGGTGTGGATGTCCATCCATTGTTTTTTTTCCGTTTCCACGGGCACATCGGCTATGAGGGTGTGTTTTGTTCCGATCGCCTTTACCGGATGGCCGGCATTCCTCAACCTGTTTACGGCAAGATAGCTGTAGCGCGCCGGATTATCGGAGGCGCCAAGTACAAGGGTATGTTTAGGACTGTTCATGTAATAAAAGTAAAATTTAAAATGGCTGGCCATGGGTTTTTCTGATCAACTGCTTCACCATAAATGGAAAAGGTTTCATGGCCCTTACAAACAGGTTGGTTGTGGTAGGCTTTCCGAATAACGACTGTATAACCCTTCCTGCTTTAAGCCGGCTGGAAAATTCCTTATCCCAGGATTCCATATACCTTCTTTCCATCTCATGCCGACTGATCCGGTGTTCAAGAAATTCATGCAGGTAATGCGCTCCGATCTTTGATCCATGCATAGCCATGCTCATCCCGTTTCCGCATAGTGGCGTGATCATGCCGGCTGCATCGCCCATCATCAGTACATGATCTTCTATTCTCGTTTTGCTGTTGAAGCTAACCTGTGATATCGTAACGGGTTCTTCGAATTCAAAAGAAGCTTCGCTGAATATTTTCCGGAGATGCGGGTTTTGGCAGAGTACTTCTGCTTCCATTTTTTTAATTGAGTTTCCGTGTGCTTCAAGGTTTGCCGCTGTAGTGAGGTAACAGAGGCAGAATTTATTGTCTTCTATTGCAGAAATCCCACAGTAGCCGTCGGGGAAATTATGCAGTGCGATGGTGTCCCGGGGGAAGTCGGTCCTAACATGGTATTTGACACCAATGTAGTTATTCAGTTTGGACGGTTTTTTATTGGTGAACGCACGTTTCCATTTCAGGTCCAGGTTCGATCTTTTCCCGAAACTGCCTGCAACAGCGGTGCTGGTAAAGCTTCCGGAAGAGGCCTTAATGTGAAAGTGATCCTGGTGAAAGACGATATCGAACACTTTGTTGTCTTCCATCAATTGCACGCCAAGGTCCTGCGCAAGCCCGGCAAGGGCAAGGTCAAGGGTATATCTGCTGATCCCGATACCACCGGGCACCAATTCTTCGCGAAGTATGTTACCGTCTGGTGCGGATACGATTAGTTTGTTGATCGATACGCAGCCCAGTGCCGTGATGTTGAGCCCGAGGCTTTCCATAAATGGGAGTGATTCCTTGCTGATGTATTCCCCGCACACCCTGTGGAAGGGATATTTTTCTTTTTCAAAAAGGATCACTGTATGTCCCAGTTTTCTCATCTGGATGGCGAGGGATAGTCCTGCTAATCCACCCCCTGCGACGGCCACATCGAACATGGGTTTTTGATTCATTTTTTTACTGTAATTAGCCAGCGAAAAGCCCATTCCCACCGAACTTTCGGGTCAACGCGCAGCCTTGTTTTTTTAAATAGGGAAATCCAGTCTTCCCTGCTAAAGCCTCTTTGGACACTGAGAGGAGCGTCGTTTTTGACCAGATATGAATCTGAGAACAGCCTTGTCAGCCATTTAATTGAATGGTAAGCCAGGGGATGCCGGTGTAGGTCGTTTATGAAGAATCCTGTTTTGGAGTTTTCGTATTTCCAGATGATGATATCCGTTAGTTCCTGTTCCGAAAAATGGTGACAAAAAAGGGAAGAGAAAATAATATCCGGATGATCGCTGAAAGAAACATCTTTGTAGTCACTGCAGATGAGGTGGATGTTGTCGTCAGCGCCCAGATTCTCCCTGGAATAGCGAACACAGGTGTCTTTTATATCGATACCTGTGAATCTGGCCTTGATTTGATTTTTTTTGCACCAGTTCCTGATAGCTTTGATATTGTCTCCACCACCGCAGCCGACTTCGCAGATATGAACAGTTCGCTTTCCATTTAGAAGTTTTCTGACTCCTTTTAATGTGATATGATGGCCTCCCAGAAGTGTGTTGATTTTTTCAAGTTCCTGCATGTTGATCCTGATATCGTCTAAAGGGATATCATCGCCGTCGAGAAGTTCTTTTTTATAGCTGCGTACGTTCATCAGGTAACTAGGCTTCTGCAATAAAGGTTTCCATGGTGAGTCCGGGGCCAAAAGCTACAGCAAATATTTTACTGTTTTCTTTTTGTTGGATAGATGGCAACATATCCTTTAATACAAACAGTATGGTGGCAGATGACATATTTCCAAATTGGTCAAGTATGTTGTAGCTGCTGTTCAGTTCATGTTTTTCAATCTCCAGGCTTTTCTGAACGGCTTCCAGGATCTTGCGTCCCCCGGGATGAATGCACCAGTTGGTGATACATGACCTGCTGATACCCTGCTTTGCGAGTGCTTTTTCTACCAGGCGGGCAATGTCTTGTTCTATGAGGTTGGGGACATAACCGCTAAGGGTCATTTGGAAGCCGGTGGACGACAGTTCCCAGGCCATATCATTCTTCCCTTTGGTGACCACTTCAGAATAGAAGCTGTTCAACCTGATACCCTTTGCAGGATGAAGGTCTCCCGTTACCAGAACAGCCGCGGAGCCATCCGAGAACAACAAACCCGAAGCGAGATTATCCGGCGTTGGTTTTTTCTGTAAATGAAGGGTACATAGTTCGGTACATACGATAAGTACCTTTGCATCCGGCGTTGCCCTGCAAATGATATCAGCGAGCTTGAGCGCATGGATAGCGGCATAGCATCCCATGAAGTTCACGGAGGTCCGGAAAACATCTTTGGGAAGATCCATCAGTTCCATGACCTGCAGATCAAGCCCTGGAGCGCTCAGGCCCGTGCAACTGACCGTGATCAGGTGGGTGATCTCTGCTACATTTAGTGTATTGTCCAGGCATTTTTGTATGGCGTCTACTGAAAGCGGCGGCGCAAATTTCTGAAACCAGTCCATCCGTTGTTCAAGGGTAGGAAAGGGCTCAACATTTTCAGACTGGGGATAGAACTTCCACTCATGCATGGGTTGGCTGTAGTCCGCTATGCTGGAATGCCTTGCAGAGATTCCAGCCTGGCGGTAGAGAAAACGCAATTTTCGTTTATCCGTTTCATTCATGCCATAGAGTTGCTGCATGAACTGCAGGATATTGTCCTGGTTATGCCGATATGCAGGCAAGGCGGTTCCTATGGAAACGATTTTACTCAATGATGCTCCAGATTAACAATACCAGGAAGGCGATGTTGGTAAATACTGAAGCTATAACATTCATCTTCATGGTATTGTTAAAGTCAGCAGCAGAAATATCATGCCACACGGCATAGGCCCACTTAAGAAAAAAGAATATCACGGGGGATAGCAGAAAGGTAAAAACGAAAAATTTTCCCATTTCCCCCAAGTTTGAGAAGTAGACAAATAGCAGGGAGATGGCCATGGTATACAAAATGGCACAAAAAATAAAGGTACCCCGGTAGCCAAGCTTGTAGCTGATGGTGGTGACGCCGTCGTTCAGATCTTCGTGGTGCTGGTAAATCTGTGTCAGCGGATAAAAGCCTCCGATCAACAGGCTGCTGATCAGTGCGGGTGTCAGGGGTATATCAGTAGTTGGGGTTTCTTCAAGGGCATGGTAGGTGATGATGTAGGTAAACGCGCCCTGGAAGATCATTACTGTCAGGTAGCCGAGAACGGGATATTTTTTCAGCCGGATGCCCCGGTAACTGTACGCGCGTGAAACAAGGATATATACCAGTATTCCCGCCGCAAAATAGACGTTGATGAGAAACGATAAAAGTACAGCAGTAATATCCAGGAGAACGGTGGTATAGAACAACTGCCGGGTAGGTTGAAGCGGATTCTTTATACCTCCGATGGGCCCTGTATCGCGATCCATATAAGAATTGTAACCGTTACTTGCGGGGTAAACAAGCAGATGCAAAATGAAAAATACAAGGAACGCATTCCCTACGTGAAAGTTTTTCACCTGACTGCAGGCGAACAGGAATACCGGCAGGAGGAAAAAAGAAAAATGGAATCGCAAGAGCTGGATCGTTGAACGCGCAATTGCCATGCATTTGGTTTAAAGGATTTTATCTCCGGTGATCTTCTTACGGGCCTTCAATGAGAATTCCTGGAGTATGATATCGCTGTTGTTAGTCATGTTTACGATAACACCAGTTCGGTATTGCGACCCTTTAACATCCGGAATATAAAAATCCAGTTGGATAAGTCCGGCTTTTACATTTCGGGTCTCCAGATCAAAAGTGGCAAAGGCCAGTCCATAATAATATACAGAGCCGTTATAATTTATCTGTTCCGTCACCTTAGTTGACTGACCCAAATAATTGATCACCACAACCCCGTCAACGCCCGCTTCTTTAGCCCGTTTTATGATCTCCGCAGTGTCTTTCAAAATTTCATCTGGAAGAATATCTGTTGAAGAAAAAGCCTTAATACCCCTTCCTTTTAGCTCTTCCACCAGCGATTTTTCTGTTCTTTTTCTATAAGTGGGTGGATCAAACGGCGCTAGCACCATCACTTTTTTATATTTCTTTTTTTTATATGTAGGATTTATGTAGGATTCGATATCATCCTGGGCAATTAGTTCTGTAGGTCCGCCAACAGTTGAAAAAAAGAAAGCAAGTAAAATGGCGAAGAAGGAGATTCTCATTCTAATCAGTTTTACCAAAGATAGAGCAATCGGGGCATGGTTTTATTGTTGACGGTAATATGACCGAATTATGATTGCCGTCATCAGAATTATGCGTTAAACAAAGTAGATTTGTGTGCTTTTATTTTCAGTACGATCTCTAGTAGCCATGAATACATTATTCCAGCTGCCCGTGTTGATAGCCCTGTTTGTTGTGCTGCCCGCGGATGAAAAAGTTCCGGGGGGTGGCTCGTTTTATGCAAAGCATAATGCAGACAATGGTCCGTATATCGCATACCACGATAATGGAAACAGGAAGTTTTTTCTCGTATATAAGAAAAATAAGCTGACCGGGGATTGGAAGAGCTGGTATCCTTCGGGTATGAGCTGTGATTCCGGGCGGTTCTCCGGTAATGTACCTGACGGAACCTGGAAAGGCTGGTATCCTGATGGTTCTGTCCGCTACACATGGAACGTCAGCGCCTCAAAACTTTCTGCATTGAAAGACGAGTTGTTACGACAGCCCAAGATCAAGCAATTTGCCATTTCACAGAAGCATGTCACGGACGCGGTCAAGTACTATCAATCCGATTATCTGTTCAAACAACCCGTAAAAAAACACAGGGTGAATTTTCGCTCCACCCTGGTGCATTCAAAAAACTACGACCTGAATTCTATTGAGCAGAAAGTAAATCAGAACACGGTAGAAACAACCAGTGAGTATGTTCCACCGTTCCCTGAAATGTTACTTCATGGTGAATTCGCCAGTTTTCATCCAGGTGGCAAGATCAGGGAAGAAGGAGTTTACATCAATGGTTTGCGTGAAGGCGTTTGGGAAGAAACTACTATCGAGGGGATAAAAAATCGGGGCAGTTATCATCATGGTTATAAATCAGGAGAGTGGAGAAACTATGATCAGCAGGGTAAGCTCAGTCAGTTCACCCAGTATAAAAATGGGGAGGTGACTGAGAAGTATGATTTTTCTCCGAACAGGCGTCCTTAATACATCGAGTGGAGTGCAATTCTGTTCCGTTCTGAGTCAATGATCAATGCATGGTGCCCAGGGATTTCTGTGATTAGTATTTTGGCTTCAAGGATTTTCCCGCCATCCTGTTCAACCCGGTCCAGTTTCATCTGGAGATCTGGCTAGACAATTTTGAAGTTCTCAATACACTATCATGAAATATATTTTTGTCATGCTGTTTCTTTCGTCGGTTTTCGGTGTTGAAGGCCAGGACTTTGCACTCAAACAACTTGAATCTTCTCCCCGCCATCAGGAATGGGTGATTGTGGAGCGGGATGGCAGAAAGATCAAAGCATTTGTGGTTTATCCGGAAGTGAGTACAAAGGCGACTGCTGTGATAGTCATACATGAGAATATGGGATTGAACGACTGGGCCCGAAGCATGGCAGATCAAATAGCGGGTGGAGGTTTCATTGCGATCGCCCCCGACCTGCTCTCGGGCATGGCGCCGAACGGCGGCGGCACTGCTGATTTTCCAACGAGGGATGGGGCAAGGGAGGCCATCTATAAATTAGATTCACAGCAGGTTAGAAAAGACCTGGATGCAGTGTCGGATTATGTTTCGAAATTGGCAGCCGCCAATGGAAAAGTAACGGTGGCGGGGTATTGCTGGGGCGGGTCGCAGTGCTTTAAGATGGCAACCACCAATGATAAAATAAAGGCCGCCTTTGTGTTTTATGGAACGGGGCCAGATGATATTTCTGCCATCAAACAAGTGAAAGCGCCAGTCTATGGCTTCTACGGTGGGAATGATGCGCGGGTGAATGCATCGATCCCGAAATCTGATTCGCTGATGAAGAGTGCCGGTAAAAAGTACGAGCCCCTGGTATATGAAGGTGCCGGCCATGGATTTATGCGTGCGGGCCAGGATCCGGCATCTACCCCTGAAAATGCAAGGGCAAGGCATGAGGCATTTGCCAGACTCATTCAGGTGTTGAAGGGGATATGATACAGAGGGTTCTTAGAAATCATATTCCATTCCCGTACTAACGGTGTAATTTATTCTCGGTACGCCTGTGACCGGGGCATTGTCGTACAGGTAATTGAAGTTACATGCCAGCGCCAAATTTTTCCCCGCTTTTGCCGAAAACCTCAACTGATGTAAAAACCTGAAATCCTGCAGCTTCGTAACAAGTGGCTGATAGAAAACTGTACTCACCAGTTCGGAGCTGGTGTTGGGCAGATATGAAACGGAAAGGTAGCTGCTGCTGCGTATATCATTGTGGACCGTTTTCTGTTCGTTGAGTTCCCGTTCATATTCATGCATGATCAGGCTTGCGGCATACATACGGATCTTTGGTTTATCCATCATCTTAAACCTTGGCCCAGCGCCATAGAGAATCCGGTAGTCTATTTTTGTCACAGGATTTTGAAGTACCTGCCCAAAAACTTCCATCCTCACTGTGCGGGAAAGTTTCCGGTTATACCTAAGGTGCAGGAAAGAATTATTGATCAGGTTCTGTGAGCCCCCGGACAGGAATCCGTAGTTGCCGAGGATCATGAAAAGATCTTTTTTTGTTTTGTATTGAACGTGTGAGTTTAGCTGAACCAGAAAAATTTCTTCGGTGTTTTTGGTCATGGACAACTGCAACCCTGCCGCCCCTGCCCAACCTGTGGTATCAGAATGGATGCGCGCGTTTTCAACATTGATGATCTGCGCTCTGACCGGATCCATGGCCGTGCACAAAAAGATCGTTAGCAGCAGTGATAATGTTCTCATGTAGACTAACATATAACAACAAAGCCCCGGCGGATGCAGGGGCTTAAAATTATAAAAACGTTGATCAAACCAGCATGGTGACCGGGTTTTCCATAAATTTCTTCAGAGTTTGCAGGAATGCTGCACCTACTGCGCCATCAACGCTGCGGTGATCGCAGCTGAGGGTTACTTTCATCACGTTGATCACTCCAAAGCCATCCTCTTTCCTAACAACGGTTTCCTTGATCCTGCCAACGGCGAGTATGCAGCTGTCAGGGGGATTGATGATCGCTGTAAACTCATCAATTTCCATCATACCCAAATTGGAGATGGTGAATGTATTGCCGGTGAATTCAGCCGGCTGAATTTTCTTGTCCCTTGCTTTTGCATAGAGATCTTTTGCATCTGATGCGATCTGCGACATTGATTTTTGATCTGCGTGACGGATCACCGGAACGATCAGTCCCTCCGGCAGCGCGATGGCTGATCCGATATGTATATGCTGATAAGTTCTGATAAATTCGCCCATCCAGCTGCTGTTTACAGCGGGGTGCTGGCGAAGCGCCATAGCACAGGCCTTAATGATCATATCCTGGAAAGAGATCTTCACGGGACTGACTTCGTTCATCTGCGCCCTTGCTGCCATAGCATTATCCATGTTGATCTCCATGGTCAGGTAGAAATGAGGCGCCGTGAACATGCTTTCGCCCAATCGGCGCGCGATGGTTTTGCGCATGGACGTTAGCTGGGTATCCACAAATCCTTCCTGTCCGGTGGCTGCGAATGCAGCAACTTTCGGCGCAGCAGGCGTAGCTGCGGAGGCAACAGCAGGTGCTGCTGATGGCACAAAGCCGTCGACATCTTTCTTAATGATCCTTCCGCCATCACCCGAGCCATGAACTTTATTGATGTCAATCCCTTTTTCCTGGGCCAGTTTTTTGGCGAGCGGTGAAGCTTTGATCCTGCCATTAGCGGCGGTGATTGTTTCCGTTATCTCTGCAGCAGCAACTTCAGCGGGCACTGCAACTGAAGTTGAGGCAGCATCTGCAGTTTGGGCTACTGGTACTGCCTGTGGCTGCGTTAATGAAGCGAGGAGTGGCTTAACATCCGTGCCTGCTTTTCCTACAATCGCGATGATCTCGTTGACTTTAGCGGCCTCGCCTTCTTTCACCCCGGTGTATAGCAGGGTTCCATCTACATAGCCAACCACGTCCATAGTTGCTTTGTCCGTTTCGACATCGGCTATAGCATCATCCGCTTTTACCTGATCACCTACCTGTTTATTCCATTTAACGATCTTGCCTTCAGTCATGGTATCACTCAGTAAAGGCATCCTGATCACTGTTACGCCCAGTTGTTCAGGGGTGACTGAGGGGGTAGAAGCTGCCGGGGCCGCTGGCTCCGGTGCGGGCGCAGCAGTTGACGCAGCAGCAGGGGCGGGTGCTCCGGCAGCAGGTTTGTCGAGTAATGACTGTATATCTTCACCTTCCTTTCCAACTATTGCAATAATTTCGTTCACCTGGGCGGCCTTTCCTTCGGGTACGCCAAGGTATAGCAGGGTTCCGTCTGCATAGCCCACCACTTCCATGGTAGCCTTATCGGTTTCCACATCTGCCAGTACATCGTCGCTTTTTACCTTGTCGCCCACTTTCTTGTTCCACTTGACGATCTTTCCTTCGGTCATCGTATCACTCAAAAGAGGCATTCTGATCACTTCAGCCATAATGAAGGACATTTAAGTTTTGGAGGCCGAAAATAAGTCATTATACCCAATTGGCGAATTAACGGATTAACGGATTGAAGAATTGGGGACAGACAGCATAATTCGCCAATTCGCCAACGCGCCAATCCGTTAATTGCTTAATAGTCCAAATCCAGCTCCAGCCTGTCTCTCAGCTCCTTGATCAGGGGATACATTTCGATCATTCTGAGGTACTGTTCGCGGGACGACATGGGTTTTTCCACCGGCCCGTCCAGGTCCTTTTTTTCCTCCAGGAGCAGGTTGTATTTGAGCTGCCGGTTGTTAAAAAATCGCTGCATATGCTCTATCAGGCCGCCGCGCTCCACTTCGATGAACTTTTGCTGTATGACGCTTTCAGTTACGATCTCGAACGTATCACCATCTACCACCCTGAGGGAGGCCAACCTGAAATTGGTAGCTGCGGAAGGATTTTTTTGCTCGTGCAGGACCTCCACATACTGCCCCCAGGCCTGGTGCAGCAGTTCTTCGTTCAGCATGGTCTGCTCTTCAACGAGACGTTGCTGGTTTGCGATCTTTTTCCGCAGGTTGGCCAGGGTCATATTGGTGCGAGGGGTTTCTTCTGTTTTAACCTGTTTTGGAAGCGGTTTGGGCATTTCTTCAGGTTCTTCGATCTCCAGTATCGGCCCGGGTGCCGCTACCGGCGTTACCGTCTTTTTTTCCGGAGCATTGGCCGACGCGGCCGCTTTAACCTCTATCAGGGGCAGTGCCCTGAAAGCTATGGGCTTTACGCTGTCAATTTTTTTTTTAGAGCCTCCTTCATCTGCCAGCTCAATAGCCTGGTGCAAATAGGTGAGTTTGATCAGCGCCAGTTCTACATGCAGTCTCTTGTTTCTGGCTTGCTTATAGCTCAATTCAGCTTCATTGAGTATTTGAAGGGCCGAAATCAGCCAGGAAAGCGAAACCTGTTTTGCTGCGGCGATGTATTTGTCGCGGAAACTGTCAATGGCTTCGAGGAGCTCGGCTGTTTTGGCATCCCGGCTGACCAGCAGATTCCGAAGAAATTCGGCGTACCCGTTCAGTACCATTTCCCCTTCAAAACCTTTTCTGTTGATGTCTTCAAACAGCAGCATGGACTCTGCGAGTTTCTGCTGCTGCATATATTCCAGCAACCTGAAATAGTAGTCTTCGTCGAGTATGTTCAGGTGTTCCAGCGTGTTGGCGTAAGTGAGCTCGTGATTGGTGAAGCTGGCAATCTTGTCAAGTATACTCAGCGCATCCCGCATGCAGCCCTCGCTTTTTTGGGCGATCACATGAAGTGCGGACTTTTCTGCCCTGATCTCTTCTTTCACGCAGATCTCATGAAGGTGCTCTACGGTATCCTGTGTAGTGATCCTTTTGAAATCAAAAATCTGGCAGCGCGAAAGTATGGTTGGTAGGATCTTATGTTTTTCCGTGGTGGCGAGGATGAAGATCGCGTAGGGCGGGGGCTCTTCCAGGGTCTTCAGGAAAGCGTTGAAGGCTGATGCGCTGAGCATGTGAACCTCGTCAATAATGTAAACCTTGTATTTGCCGGCCTGTGGTGTGAACCTCACCTGGTCTGTCAGGTTTCTGATGTCTTCCACTGAGTTGTTGCTGGCTGCATCCAGTTCGTGGATGTTCAGGGAGCTGCCGTTGTTGAACGAAACGCAGGAGACGCAAGTATTACAAGCCTCGCCATCGGCCTGGGGAGTTTCGCAGTTGATCGTTTTGGCGAGGATCCGGGCGCAGGTTGTTTTGCCAACGCCCCTCGGGCCGCAAAACAAAAAGGCATGTGCCAGCTGGTTATTGCGGATCGCGTTTTTCAGGGTGGTGGTAATATGAGACTGACCCACAACCGTTGAAAAATTCTGGGGCCTGTATTTCCTCGCTGATACGATAAACTTCTCCATAGACTGGGGGCAAGTTAGTATAATTGGCGGATTGACGGATTTGCGGATTAACGGATTAATATATTTAAATTCAATCCGCCAATCCGCCAATTCGATCATCCGCCAATTTTTTCTATGCCAGATTTCATCCTTTCCTTCGATCAGGGTACTACATCGTCCCGCGCTATTGTGTTTAACCATGCCGGTAAGATCATCAGCCTGGCACAAAAAGAATTCAAGCAGATCTTCCCCCAGCCGGGCTGGGTAGAGCACGATCCCAACGAGATCTGGAGTACACAGCTTGGGGTTGCCGCGGAGGCGATCTCCAAAGCGAGACTGACGGTGAAGGATATCGCGGCGATAGGGATCACCAATCAGCGGGAAACCACGGTGGTATGGGAACGAACTACCGGCAAGCCGATATATAATGCAATTGTGTGGCAAGACAGAAGAACGGCGTCTTTCTGTGATGAACTGAAGGCAAGAGGGCTTGAGTCAACCATCCGCGAGAAAACCGGTCTGGTGATCGATGCCTATTTTTCTGCTACCAAGATCCGGTGGATCCTGGACCACGTGGATGGTGCTCGAAAAATGGCGGAAGAAGGCAAACTGGCCTTCGGAACGGTCGACAGCTGGCTGCTTTGGAACCTGACCCAGGGCCAGGTTCATGCTACAGATGTATCCAATGCCTCGCGCACCATGCTGCTTAATCTGGGAACACAGGAATGGGACGAGGAACTGCTTCAGATCTTTGATATCCCCAGGCTGATCTTGCCTTCTGTTCGATCGAATAGTGAAGTCTATGGCCTCACCCAAAATATATTAACTGCCGCGAATATTCCCATTGCCGGAATGGCAGGCGATCAGCAAGCTGCTCTTTTCGGGCAGCTTTGCCATAGCCCCGGAATGGTTAAAAACACTTATGGAACAGGCTGTTTCATGCTAATGAATACGGGCGAGGTACCTGTGATCTCCAGAAATAACTTGCTGACCACTATTGGCTGGAAGATCAATGGCAGAACTACTTACGCACTGGAAGGGTCAGTCTTCATCGCGGGCGCCCTTGTGCAATGGCTGCGCGATGGTTTGCGCATCATTCAGAAATCCACTGATATCGAAGGCCTGGCCAGGAATGTACCGGACAGTGGGGGTGTTTATGTAGTACCTGCATTCGCCGGCCTCGGCGCACCTTACTGGGAGCAGCATGCGAGGGGAACCATTGTAGGGCTGACGAGGGGAAGCAACACTTCTCATATTGCCCGCGCTGCGCTCGACAGTATTGCTTTTCAAACGCGCGATGTGTTAAAGGCGATGGAGGCTGATGCGGGTATCCCTATCCGTGAGTTGAGGGTGGATGGTGGCGCAACCGTGAACAACCTGCTGATGCAGTTCCAAAGTGATATCATGAACGTGAAAGTGATCAGGCCGGAGATCATTGAAACAACGGCGTTGGGAGCGGCGTACCTGGCCGGACTGGCGGTAGGTTTTTGGAAGTCGACCGATGAAATTCAGAATTATTGGGTGGCAGATAAAAGCTATGAGCCCGGGATGGCGGATGAATATCGGGATAAACTGGTGAAAGGATGGAACAGGGCTGTGAAAGCGGCCATCGCGTGGGGAGAAATAAGCGAAACAGACGCCGGATAGGCAGAAAGGGAGCCATACATTTGCATACAAACTGCTTTTGTGAAAATACTGCATACCGCTGACTGGCATCTTGGAGTCAGATTATATAAAAGGGACCTTATTGGTGAGCATAAGCAATTCTTTCAGTGGCTGGTCAACCTGATCACAGAGAGAAATATAGAGGTGTTGCTGATATCAGGCGATGTTTTTGACCAGGCCAATCCTTCCAACGAGGCCCGGGCGATGTACTATGATTTTTTACGCCAGTTGATCGTCATCAAATGCAGGGTGATCATTACAGGAGGCAATCATGATTCCCCCGGGATTTTAAATGCGCCAAAAGATATCCTCGACCTGCTGCAGGTGCACGTTATGGGAAAACTGCCGGACAATTTGGAAGATGCGATCATTTCATTGGGGGGAGATGATCCTGTAATCATTTGTGCCGTTCCTTTCCTGCGCGAAGCGGATATCCACCGGTTCACCACGGGTCAGGAGATTGAAGACAGGGTAAGGCAGGTAAGGGAAGCGATCGGAAAATGTTACCAGGAGTTGGCAGATATCTGCATCGGGAAATACGATCTGCCATTGATTGCCATGGGGCATTTGTTTGCCGCTGGGGCAGCAGTTTCTGAAAGCGAGCGGGAGATACAGGTAGGGAATCAGTCGGCAGTTACCGCAGCCGATTTCCCCGCCGCATTTGACTATATCGCATTGGGTCATATTCACCGGCCCCAGTTTATCGCCGGACTAAAACATATCCGGTATTCAGGTTCGCCCATCGCGCTAAGTTTCTCTGAGAAATCGGATAAGAAGATAGTAATTGAACTGGAAGTGACAGGAAGGGCGATCATTCAGACTGATCATGAAGTACCGGTATTCCGGAAGTTGATCCTGATGAAGGGAAGCTTTGAATCATTGAAGTCGGAGTTGGAAAATTTTGAAAACACGGCTGCAGCAAAAGTATATGTCGAGTTAGAGATCACGGAAGATGGCACCAATCCTGCCCTGCACGGCGATGTATCAAAGTATGTTGCCGATTTTGAGCATGGTGGGATTGAAGTGCTGAACTACAGGATCATCAGAAACAGGCCTGAAATGGACATTACCGGAATGGTAGATGTGGAGACAAGATTAGAAGAAGTGAGCCCGATGCTGGTGTTGAACAAGATGATGGAAAGCGGTAATTTCTCGGATGCGGATAAGCATATGATCATGCAGGCATTTATTCAATTACAGGAAACTGACGAAGAAGACTACGAAGCATGAAGATCTTAACCATTAGATGTAGGAATATAAATTCACTCAGGGGTGAAACCGTGGTGGATTTTACCAGATCCCCTCTGAAAGACTCCGGGTTGTTTGCCATCATCGGGGCAACGGGATCGGGCAAAACTACTTTACTTGATTGCATTACGCTGGCGTTGTTCGGAGAAGTGCCGAGGCTGAAGAATATTTCAGCAGAAGCGATCCGGAAGGGAGGACTCATCATCACAAAAAACGAAACAGACTGCTTTGCAGAAGTTAAGTACTCGTGTAGCGACGGCATTTTTATTTCCCGTTGGTCAGTGAGGAAGAAACGCGGCAGCCCGAATTTCGATAATCCGAGAATGTCTGTTACCAACGAAGCGGAAACTCCGCTGGCTGACAAGAATAAGGAGGTGATCAAACTGAATGAGGAGAATATCGGCCTCAGTTACGAGCAGTTTGTAAAGTCGATCATACTTTGCCAGGGTGAGTTTGCAAAGTTCTTAAAATCGGATAAAAATGACCGTGCAAAACTCCTTGAGGAAATTACCCGCACCAGCGGTTTCCGGCAAATAGGCAAGAAGGCTTATGAGAAATTCAAGCGCCAGCAGGAATTGCTCGGGCACCGGGTCAGTTACTTTAACAGGATTCAGGAGAAACTGCTGGGTGAAGAGCAAAAACTGGCCCTTCAGTCTGACCTGGTCAACGTTGGGATACAGATATCAACCACCAGTGAAGAGGCCGTTGCTCTTGGGAGAAAGATTGAGATAAGGAGACAACTGGATGAGTTGAAGGGTCAGGTAGATAAGCGAAAGGCCACAAAGGATTTACTGGGGGAACAACTCATGGCCTTCAATGCGCGCCATGAAGATGGGATACATATTTACAAAAGTCTTTTGCCTTATAAAGACGATTTGAAAGAATTTGGCAGGCAGACAGGTCTTGCAGCTGAAGCTGCAAAAGAGATAGGGGTACTTGAAAAAAGTCAGTCATCTGCTAACGCCGTTGTTGTGGGTTGTTTAAAGCAACTTTCTGAATGGCTGAAGGAGGAGGTCTCCGAGAATGATTACATAGATCATTTGGAAGCATTCAGGGAGAAGGTAATGGCATTGCAAACGAAAAAGAAACAGGCGGATATTGAAGCAGGGCAGTTTTTGCAGCAGTTGAAACAGATTTTTGTGTCGCCCTTTTTGAAGATCGAACAGCAGCAATTCAGGGATCAGGGAGATAATGTTATGCTGATTTCAAAACTGCAGTTTAGGATGGACACAGCAGTGGCAAAGTTCGAAACTTATGTAACCACTGAGGGTGTAGGGGAAGGCAACGTGGAGGAGAAGAGAAGTGAATTGCAGGGCATGATCAGGGACCTGGAGATCGCGACGAAGGAGGTGAAAGACCTGAAGGAACAATCTGCTTTATATTCGGAACTAACCGCAAGGCATACGCTGATTAATAAACAGTATGGGAACCTGCAGGGTGACCTCGAGGTATCCAGGCTGCAACTTAGTGTCCATGAGCAGGGGTTCAAAACAGCGGAAGAGGAACGTCGGATGATGCTTTCGGAGCAGAGCTTTGAAGAATACCGAAGCCAATTAACTGAAGGTCTGCCTTGTCCATTATGCGGATCCGAACATCATCCTTACGTGCACCAGTATGCGAAGGATCTGGGCAAAGCGGAAACAAAGTATCTGGCTTCGCAGGCTGCCCTCGTCAAGGCGCGTAATGATGCGCAGGACATCATGCTTCGTTGCAATGATGCAGCAAAAGAGTTGGGTTTCGTAAAGGAGAGAATGGAGGATGCCTGGCAGAAGTCGAAGCAATTGGATGAGCAGTTGAAGGCGTTTTCGATTAGAACGGGCCTGCAGGATCTGGAGAATCTGGAAGTGATTGACCGGTTGTTGTTGAAATACATGTCTGATCTGGAAAAATTGGTCGTATACCAGACGTACTTATCTGCCAGGCCTTTGTTTATCCAGGCGCTGGATGGGATGAGGGCGTTTGATCAGAAATGTAATGAAATTTTAGAGCATGAGAAAGCCATCGACCTCGTGTACAAGGGGACTGACATTCAGCAGGACTGCAGGCAGAAGAGAGCTGCACTTGATCAGGCCATCCGTACACGGGAAGAGATAATGCAACAGACAGGTAATTTTAGAACGCAGCTTAGTAAGTCGGACCTCGCTTGCAGGGAGGTGTTGTACAGGATCGCTCGTCCAATTAAAGAAATGGGTTATGAGGGGCCGGAAGCCGCCTTACGTGCCGTGATGGATGAGAAGGATTATTTGAGTTTGGTGGAACAGCAGCATTCCATTGCTACGGAGCTACAAACGGCTGTTGAGTTATTGAAGTCCGATGAGCAAAAGTTTTTGGGACAGCAGGGTAAAGACGATCCACTCTTTGACCTTGCAAGCGGGGCAGTGAGGATCGATGAAATAAAGTTGTTGTTGCTGGATTTGAAAAAGGAGGAGGAAGATCTGAAGCATCTTATCAGAACGGATCTGCAGTATCGTAGTGAGATCGAGGATGGAGGAAAGGAGATCGCCGATATGAAGGCATTGATGCGTCCATGGGAACTTCTGAATGCATTGATTGGTGATGCAACCGGTAATAAGTTCAATGAGTTCGCACAAAAGTTGACCTTACAACATTTGCTGAGGTACTGTAATCTGCGCTTAAAGAAATTGCACTCACGGTACGAGTTGTCCATGCCGGAGGCGGATGAGGAAGATGATCTGGTGGTAACAGATACTTTTATGGGTCATGAGCGTCGATCCGTTAAAACACTTTCGGGTGGCGAAACCTTCATCATCAGTCTCGCGCTTGCACTGGGTCTGTCTGATCTGGCGTCCCGCGATATCCGGATAGACAGTCTTTTTGTGGATGAAGGATTTGGCACGCTCGATTCAGAAACGCTGGAGGAGGCGATCACCACACTTGAACAGTTGCAGGCTGAGCAGAGTAAAACCGTAGGGATCATTTCGCACGTGGAGTCATTGAAAGAGCGGATCTATACACAGGTAAGGCTGGAGAAGCAGCAAAGCGGATATAGTGTGTTGAGCATACATCCAAAGGATAAAGGAGCAGAATAGATGAACAGGAAAGATAACATGGTTCGGCTCAGGGAGAACAGAGAATGGGACATCCTCGTTGTGGGTGGTGGGGCAACTGGACTTGGCATTGCCGTCGATGCTGCGTCGCGGGGGTATGCGGTGGCGTTGGTAGATAAAGATGATTTTGCGAAGGGCACCTCCAGCAGATCAACCAAGTTGGTGCATGGGGGTGTCAGGTATCTGGCACAGGGAAACATCAAACTGGTGCGGGAGGCGTTACGGGAAAGGGGTATGTTGTTGAAAAATGCGCCGCACCTCACGAGGCGCCAGTCGTTTATTGTTCCCACTTTTTCAATTTGGGAGAAATTTTATTACGGCGTCGGTCTTGGATTATATGACCTCCTGGCGGGTAAATTGCAACTCGGCAGCGTTAAGTTGCTTGGGAAAAAACAGGTGTTGGCCCAGATGCCGATGATCAGGGCAAAAGGTTTGAGTGGGGGGATCGAATATGTTGATGGCCAGTTCGATGATGCGAGGCTTGCCATCAGTATGGCCGAGACCGCCAATGAGCAGGGAGGCTGTCTGGTGAATTATGTGGAAGTGGAAAAATTGATAAGGGAGAATAAGAAGGTTAAAGGAGCGGTAGTTTTCGATCATCTTTCGAGGGAGAGTTTTGAGGTCAGGGCCAAAGTGGTGATCAATGCCACAGGTGTATTTGCTGATGACCTGATAGCCATGGATAATGAGGAATCGTTGCCCATGGTATCACCTTCGCAGGGTGTTCACCTTGTAGTTGACCGAAAGTTTTTTCCGGGAGGTACGGCGCTGATGATTCCCAAAACCGATGATGACCGGGTGTTGTTTGCCGTGCCCTGGAGCGGTAAACTGGTGTTGGGTACAACGGATACACCTGTTGATGAGGTGAATGATGAGCCTGTGGCGCTGGAAGAGGAGATCCGCTTTATCATTAGTCATTTCAACAGGTACTCTTCTTCTGTTATTCAGCGCAGTGATGTACTAAGTGTATTTGCCGGGCTAAGGCCACTGGTCAAATCTGCTGCAACTACAACAACGGCTTTGATATCCCGTGATCATACCATTCTGGTTTCAAATACGGGCCTGATTACCATCATCGGCGGTAAATGGACCACCTATCGAAAGATGGCCATGGATGCCCTCCGGAATGCCATTTTTGTGGGCAAGTTAGAAAGCCGGGCATGTGTAACCGAGAACCTTAAGATCCATGGGTGGGTAGAGCAGGTTGATGTGAATGATCATCTGCATTTCTACGGGTTGGATGCAAAGAGGATCAGGGAGTTTGTTAAGCGTGATGCTGAATTAGGAAAGCTGTTGCATCCTGCGTATCCATTTATAAAGGCGGAAGTGGTCTGGGCAGTGCGTAATGAAATGGCGATGACAGTGGAAGACGTGCTGGCCCGAAGAATACGCCTGTTGTTTTTGGATGCCCGGGCTGCTGTAGAGGTGGCGAGGGTAGTGGCAGAACTGATGGCAACTGAAATGGGTAAAAGTGTTGGCTGGGTGGAGGAGCAGGTGAATGCATTTGAAAGCCTGGCATCCAATTATATCCTCTCGCGCGATTAATTCGTCAATTCTGATTATCTTGATCTAAACACAATTCAGTATGACTCCTTTCATGGGCGAAGTTGTAGGTACGGCATTACTGATAACACTGGGTAATGGTGTGGTAGCCAATGTGGTATTGAATAAAACATTGGGAAATAAGAGTGGGTGGATCGTGATTAGTTTTGGATGGGCAATAGCTGTATTTGTGGGTGTCATTTTTGCCGGCCCTGTCAGCGGAGCCCACCTGAATCCGGCCGTGACAATAGCGATGGCTGTGGCAGGAAAGTTCAACTGGTCTGATGTGCCAATGTATGTGGGCGCGCAGTTGCTCGGTGCCTGCATCGGTTCCTTCCTGATGTGGCTGTCGTACAAGAAACACTTTGACGCCACTGAGTCAGATCATCTTGGAATATTTTGCACCGGAGCTGCCATACCGGATCCCTTTTATAATTTTCTGACAGAAGTGATCGCCAGCTTTGTGTTCATGATGGCCGTTTTTGCGATTGTGAAGCCGCAATCAGGTATCGGATCGCTGGATGCGCTGCCCGTGTCCCTGATTGTTCTGGGTATAGGATTATGCCTGGGTGGACCAACAGGGTACGCCATTAATCCTGCAAGGGACCTGGGGCCGAGATTTATGCATGCCATTCTTCCCATTAAAGGTAAAGGTTCGAGCAACTGGGGTTATGCCTGGGTACCCATCGTAGGGCCACTGGTAGGAGCCACGATTGCGGCAATGGTGGTCATGGCTTTTTAAGAATTTGATTAATGTGAGGTGTATCCTGATTTGTATCCTTGTTTTTTGGGCTCAGCATCCTTGGGGCAACAGAAGCCCGATGCGGGGTCAAAAACTGCCTACAAAGCGAGGTTAACAAACAAGTGCCGGATTCAATAGATCATTTAGTCACCTCAATGATGAACAGGAATCTGTTCCGGGACTTACCCTCATCGTGGTAAATAATTGGTAAGATGCTTAATATCACCACATAGGAAACGGCAAACTGGAGCATAATAGCCCGACAAAGTTTTCAGTATAGTGACGGAGGATACTTCCTGCTGGGCCAAGTCATAGCAAACGTAAGTGGCCAGTCAGTCGAAAATTATTTACAGAAAAATATCCTTGACAGGCCCTGATGTCACATACCAGGTTCCTGAATGGCGACTCCGTTGTATTGAACAGGGCGCAGACCTATGCAAAAAGAAGCGGTAAACTGGTTCGATTCACGCTGGAACTTACACAGGCTTTTGATGCGAACTCCTTCTGGGGTCTGATCTTTACTACGGGAGATGTATTGCAGTTGAGTAATTTATCCATGGATTATGATATGGCCGGGGATAAAGGGTTCGACGTGAAGAAACTGGTGCGCGAAATACCCGCCCGGTATCTTCAGTAGTATTTCGACAAAATACCGCGGCTAATGAAAAAGAAAAGGCCCTGATTAAGGGGCCTTTGAGTTGGTGTTTATCTTAGGTTGGCAAAAGACGGAGCTATCGGACGGTAATAAGCATTTTAGATAATTTCCTCAAAAACATCGTGTATGCTGACCTTCAGAACATTCGTGATCAAATAAATATGATAAACGCTGGTATTGATTTTTCCGCGCTCGATCCTGCTGATCTGGGAGTAGTCCATGCCAGATTCCACGGCCAGATCCTCCATGGAAAGATTCTTCTTCAACCTCAGGCTCCTAATCCTTTTGCCCACCAGGGTCGAAATTTCATCTTTAGTCCTCATAGGCGAAGCAAAATTGTATGCTGATGTTGGTATTAACAATGGCAAATATGCCATAGCTCAAAATTGTTGTGTTTGAGCCGCTGTGCCATGGTGTTTTCACCACGAAAATTTGTGAAAAAAACGAACTGTTGGTTGCGGAGTTATTGTGGGAAGATTTTTTCTACGGCCAGGTTGATCACTTCAACGAGGATAAGGGCAATGATCACCCATTCGAGGGCGGTACTTTTTCGGTGTTGCATGATATCGCGAAAAAGCTCCAGATTTTCCTTTACGATAATGAGGCCTTCTTCCACATTTCGGAATCGTACTTGCAGGTCAAAAGTGTTTTTAAGGCCGGTATCCAGTTTTGTCAGGTATTCATCTTCCCAGGTGAGGTCTGGTGAGTCGAATATGTAGAGGTTTTCGGCTATCCTGTTTTTCAGGTTCAGGGTTTTTCCAATGAACCTTTTCAGGTTTCTGCCTGAGATGTCGAGTTTGCCTTTCTGTTCAAGAATCAGGGTATGAGCATGGGTTTCTTCCAGGAGTTTATTGGTTTGTTCCGAATAATAATCTAGTGCAACCGACTGCGATACATGCAACATGACCAGTCTCAACGCGTCTGGTTTTGCGTGTTGAATTTCAACCTTATTGAAGCCGAACTTATTTTCGCGGGTGCCGGTTTCAATAATGAGCTCCTCTGTCAGTGTTTCCGAGAATCTGTTTTTGCAGAAGGATGTAATAAAGAGCAGGAACTCAGCGATTTTGATCTCGTCGTAGTTAAGGAAGCTGACAATACCGTACTTGAATATGTAAATGAATTTTCCTTCGGGCATTTCATAGAATACTTCGTCGGAGTCTTCGTAATAGATATCAAAAGGGAAAGCGGGTTTGAATAAGCGCAGATCGATGCTGTCGGCCACCTGGTAAGCAATGGTATGAAGGATCATAACTTAAGGTAGCGTATTTTTTATTTCTGTTGAAGGTTAATGGAGACCGTTTTGTTTCTGATTCGAAAATGCAACTAAAAATTGGGGGCTGACAGTTTAAAGGAATTGGCAGGTCCGTCGTAGTTCATTTGGCAAAATTGCAGCACGTCCCTGCCGATTACGCCGTCGTACGGACTATTTTCAAAGCGTCCCTCGAGGATATCCAGCGGCAGGGCTTTCTGGCCGAATATATCCAGATACAAAATGCACCGGTAGCGATGAAGGCTGGTAAGGCCGCCTGCTCCATCCACATATGCCTTTTCGTTGTAAGAAGGAAGCTGCAGCATGTCTATGAGTTGCCTGTCGAGCGCCGAAATATTCGATCCCGTGTCGAGCAGCATGCTGAAGCTCCTGGCCTGCGCTTGCAGCTCGCCGTTTTTAATTTTAAGAAAGGTTCTTTCGCTTGGGTAGATCTCTGCTTTTACAAGGGCACCTTCATTGTATAGCGCAGGCGTAACGATAACGAGTTTCTGCATGGGATAAAAATAGAACTTGGGCCATTCGAATCAATCATTTGTTGAGTATTTTGAAATTCGCAGTTCAAATTAAGTTTCATAAGTCACCTGCCAAGTTTAAACATAATAAGATCAATGTCGCCCGCCAATAGCAGCACCAACAAGGATGAGCACGCAGAGGGCCAGGATGACGTAAGACTGTAGCATTGCGGGGTCCAGATAGATCTGGGCGGGGGTTCTCTTGTGTTTCCTGCAAAAACCGATATATCCGATAACCGCAATTAGCAGCCCCAGGAAACCAGATAAGATCATGATTACCCCAACGGATCTTGGGTCAAATATCTTCAGCAGGGGGTGTTCGCCGGGCGTAGCAGCATGTTGTTCCAATAGTTTATAAATGGCAAAACCAAAGGTCAGGAGGCTGGTGGAGGTTCTCACCCAGGCGAGCAGGGTGCGGGTGTATGCGAAGAAAGTTGTTTCATCCGGTACATTTTCTTTTTTCTTTTTGTCTTTCTTCTTCTTTGGCCCGGATTTTACCTTTTGTTCCGGCGGATTTTGTGGGGGGATACCCGGAATTATGTCTTCGTTCATGGTTAAAATTTACGCCGTGAAATTAAGCTAAATGGTGATTGTTTCATTCCCCTGCACCTGGCATGTAAAGGTTGAGAACAGAGCTGAAAAAACCTCAGTTTTCGCCTTGTTCCTTTGTAGATTATCACATTAATTCCCCTACCTTTGCGGCAATTATTCACCCTCGCATTAATTAATTTTTTAATATGGCCAGTACGGGTAAAATCAAGCAAATTATCGGGGCTGTACTTGACGTGCAGTTCAGCGGACAGTTACCGGAAATTTACAACGCGCTAGAAATTCGCCGTCCAAATGGCGAAAAGCTGGTGATGGAAGTTCAGCAGCACCTGGGGGAAGACAGTGTTCGTTGCATAGCGATGGACGGTACAGAGGGTCTTACCCGCGGAATGGAAGTATTGGACACAGGCATTGCGATCGCGATGCCGGTAGGTGATGCGATCAATGGTCGTTTGTTTAATGTAACCGGTGATGCCATTGATGGTTTACCGCAGGTCTCGAAGCAAGGCGGACGTCCGATTCATGCGAAACCCCCGTTGTTTGAGAACCTGAGTACGGCTTCTGAGGTACTTTTCACGGGTATTAAGGTCATTGACCTGATCGAGCCATACGCAAAAGGTGGTAAGATCGGTTTGTTCGGTGGTGCCGGTGTGGGTAAAACGGTATTGATCCAGGAGTTGATCAACAACATTGCGAAAGGGTACGGTGGTTTGTCGGTTTTCGCCGGTGTGGGTGAGCGTACCCGTGAAGGAAACGATCTGTTACGTGAAATGATAGAAGCCGGCATCATGAAATACGGCGATGATTTCAAGCATAGCATGGAAGAAGGTGGTTGGGATCTGAACAAGGTAGACATGGAAGGTTTGAAAGATTCTAAAGCTACTTTCGTGTTTGGCCAGATGAACGAGCCTCCCGGCGCCCGTGCCCGTGTGGCCCTAAGTGGTCTGACCGTAGCGGAATATTTCCGCGATGGAGATGGCACTGGTAAAGGAAAAGACATTCTGTTTTTCGTAGATAACATCTTCCGTTTCACACAGGCAGGTTCTGAAGTATCAGCACTTCTGGGGCGTATGCCTTCAGCGGTGGGTTATCAGCCTACCCTGGCCACTGAAATGGGACTGATGCAGGAGAGGATCACCTCAACCCGCAATGGTTCGATCACTTCTGTTCAGGCGGTGTACGTACCAGCGGATGACCTTACTGATCCGGCGCCAGCAACCACGTTCGCTCACCTTGATGCTACCACGGTATTGAGTCGTAAGATCGCTGACCTTGGTATCTACCCTGCGGTGGATCCATTGGATTCAACATCCCGGATCCTGACGCCGAAGATCGTGGGCGATGCGCATTACAATACAGCGAACAGGGTGAAAGGTATACTCCAGCGTTATAAAGAATTGCAGGATATCATTGCTATCCTCGGTATGGACGAGTTGAGTGAAGAGGATAAGCTGATCGTATCACGTGCACGCAGGGTACAGCGTTTCCTTAGTCAGCCGTTTCACGTGGCAGAGCAGTTCACTGGTCTTAAGGGTGTGTTCGTTAGCATTGAAGATACTATCCGCGGTTTCAATATGATCATGGACGGCGAAGTGGATGAGTATCCGGAAGCAGCGTTCAACCTGGTGGGTACTATTGAAGATGCGATTGAAAAGGGTAAGAAGCTGATGGAAGCAGCGAAATAGAATGTGATGAATGTGGTCAATAAAAGAAAATTAACTAATCATGGAGCTTGAAATATTGACGCCTGAGAAGAAGTTGTTCTCTGGAACCGTGTATGGAATTCAGCTGCCTGGCATCAGCGGGTCATTTGAGATCCTTGAGAAGCATTCGCCACTCGTAAGCGCTTTGGGTGCTGGAAGTATGAAAGTATTGAATGATAAAACTGGCAATAATAATACCGTTTACAAGATCCAGGGTGGTTTCATGGAAATCCTGAATAACAAGGCGGTTGTGCTGGTGGAAGGCGCTACAGTAGTGTAGCTTCAAATATTTTTTGGGTATACAAAGCCCCGCGCTAGCGGGGCTTTGTATATACGGTGTCTAGTACTGAAAAAAGCTGATTACAAGTCAACTAAGATTGGAACAGTTCAATATCAGGTTATAACCCGGTCTCACCCCCGCTCCTTATTACAGTGAATCCTTTAAAAAACAAGTTGTTAGGGAGTTTGAAGAGGGGTCTTTCAACAAAAAGCAGATCAAGTTCAAGTACGGTATTAAAGGCAAGATCAGACTTCATGATTGGTGTAGGAAGTATGGTAGATTTGCCTGTCATGAGCCTGCCGCAAATAGTCGGCTAATGAAAGATCCTCAAAAGCAACGCATCAAAGAGCTGGAGAAAAAGCTTAAGGCTGCTGAACTTAAAGTTTACGACAAACTAATTGAGGTCACAAACCGTGAGTGGAATACTGACATTGTAAAGAAATTCGAAGCCAAGTTGTCCGAGAGTTGGCAGCAGAAAATGAATTGAGTATTACTTCTCTATGTCGTCAACTTGGCTATAGTAAACAAGCTTACTATAAATCGAAAACGAATCAACAAAAGAAGCATTGTTATGCTTCAATAACAAAGCAAAAGGTATTAGCCCTCCTATATTAAATGTTCCGGTGGGGTACCAGAAAATTATATCACCTCTTAAAGGACGAGTTTTAAAAGGAACAACTTGCAGTGGGCAGCGATAAACTTTTTCTCCTGCTGCGGTCTGAAGGCCTATTGATTATTAAGAAGAAGCGCTACACCAATACAATCAATTCTAAACACTGGCAACACAAATATCCTGACCTAATAAAGGGGGTGAGTGTGATTAGACCTGATCAAATTTGGGTGGCTGATATCACCTATGTAAACCTTGAAGGAACTTTTATGTAGTTGTATCTTATCGCTGGTGCTTGTTCAAGGCAGATAATCGGTTACTGTGTAAGTAAAGACCTTATACTTTACTTGATATTGTCTCCTCCGAGGGATTTACATAAGAACTTCACGTTCGCATTTAAACAGTTCATTGACATGAGGAATGGCTATTGGGAAATGGGGCAGATAAGCCACATTGTTTTGGAATACCGAAAATAATTTTATATTGAAATTTAAATGGATGGAAATGACGACACCTTATTTGTTTAGAAAACCTACGCTGTTGCATAGGTTGGACCTGTGTATGGCTTCGGCAAAGAAGATCTTGCTACTGCAGTCAATCCTGCTTGTTCTTTCAGGCCCTATCTTTGGACAGGATATCATGAAACAAATGTTCTTCGGTGTTAACTATTCATTCCATGGAAGTGGGGATATGGATGGTATGATGGTCAATGTTGATATGAATACTTACTATGGAAAGCGGATTTCCATTGTGTATAATTTAGGTTTCAGCATGCATGCGGGCAGAGCTTTTCCCCATCAGAATCCTTACGATCCCTCTCTGCCGTCTTGGCTGCAGACAGCTGTGCCGAGATGGGTGACAGCAGGGGTGCAACTTTCTTCGCTTTTTACATTCAATACGTCCCGACACAAATATTCCGGATTCAAGATCGGTGTTGGTCCGCTTTTCAGGTATCAGTTGAACGGATCACCTAACAGTTATTCATATCATTTACTGCAAAACTTTTCTCCGCAACCTTTCTATGTTATTAAGGAGACTGACGACAATCACTTCAATCTCGGCTATGTAGTAAGATTGACATACGATTTTAAATCCAGGCGAAGAAGCGTTTTCGGGATCAATGTGTTTTTGCAAAATGACACCAACGCCGACGGCATCGTTGGTTTTGGCGTTAAGTATGGATTCCAGTTCAGATGAAGAAAATGTCAGATGAAAAGCCCCGTCCTGGGTGCATTTGTCACTGTAATACCCGCACATAATCCACTATCATCCACTGTGGAAAATAGGTAATGTCTTTGGGCGATTCCGGCCAGCCGCCGAATTTCTCTTCCTGTGCCAACATCCACAAGGCAGGCCAGATGCTTTGGCCATAGGCTCCATGCGCGCGGATATTAATGCAGCCGAATTTGAAGAATCGCTTGCCCTTGCTGGTCTTTCTCCAGCATGTGTGATTCCTGATTACTCTGCATTCCCTGCGTGATTCGATCATCAGCGTGGCATCCACCACGGAGGCGTTTTTCGTTTGGTAGAACTCCACTTCATTATTGCCTAAGCCGTAAAAATTGGGACAGCCATCGCCCTGCTCAAAATTCCATGAGGCAGAGCTGATGTCGGGGTTGTTGAACTCGTTCGACCAAACCAAGTTCATACCCGGATAGGTTGTGGAAGAACTGTAGCATGTATCTGTAACCGGTATCCGGGTAGCGACATTGAAGAAGATGCATTTGCATGCTGAAGTATCCAACCGGTATCCGTTGGGTTTGATCAGTTGGATATTGAAGTTATCATCTCCCTCGTCTATATCATCCGTAATCCCTCTGTGAATACGGACTTGCTCGTCTACCCGGGGTAGATACCACTGTCGGGCTGAACTCTTTGTAGTCTTCGACTTTCTTCGCGAAACCGTCAACCGTGCTCAACTTTACGCTCACCTGTCCGCTGGCCTTGGCGGCAGCAAGGAGTCATTTTATGGGTAGGAGCATAATTATTTCTGGCTCTATCTTTATACTATGTTTAACTGGTTGTTTCCCTCCCGGATCGCGGTATCCGCCATGTTCTTTTTCATGGGTTTCATCTTTGCCAGTTGGGCTTCACGCATCCCCGTGTATAAGAATCAGTTCCACCTCAACGAAGCAGAACTTGGGACGGTCCTTTTTATGTTGCCTCTCGGATCGTTTATCGCGTTGCCCTTTGCCGGATGGTCAGTAGACAGATTCGGCAGTCGTATCATGGGCGTGATCAGTACCAGCGGTTATGGACTTGCACTTTATGCTTTGTCTCAGGCGCAGACGTCATTTTCCTTATCCGTCATGCTTTTCATCTTCGGCTTTGTTGGAGACACGGTCAACATATCCATGAATACCCAGGCGCTTGATCTGCAGACTGCTTACCGCCGGCCCATCCTTTCATCGTTCCATGCACTTTGGAGTCTGGGGGCGCTTTCCGGCGCGTTACTCGGGGGCTGGACTTTGAAAACGCAGATCGACACGGAGATGCATTTTCTAATGGTAGCGATCGCTGTTGGTGCCCTTTGTTTTTGGTCGTGGTTCTACCTCATGCCCCACGATGGGCGCAAGGCGAAGGGAAAAAAATTATTGGCCCTGCCGGACAGGTCATTGTTGGTGATAGGCGCGGTTTGCCTCTGCTGCACATTGTGTGAAGGCGCGATGGCGGACTGGAGTGCATTGTACTATAACCAAGTGAAGGTGGATGCAACTACGATCAGTACTACGGGCTTTACCGCTTACGTACTCATGATGGCCATGGGCAGGTTCAGCGGCGACAGGCTGGTGATGGCGATGGGCTATCGCAAAGTGCTGATCCTGGATGGAATCTTTGTTGCCGGCGGGATGGCCCTTGCGTTGGCGTTGAAACAACCATGGTTGGTCATAGCGGGATTTGGCCTGGTTGGTTTTGGGGTAAGTACGGTTATCCCCATCGCCTACACGGCTGCTGCGAAAAGCGAGACCATGAAGGCCAGTGTGGCCTTGGCAGCGGTAAGTACGATCGGATTCACGGGATTCCTGATCGGGCCTCCGCTGATCGGATTCATTGCCCATGAGATCGGGCTGCGCGCAGCGCTTGCCCTGGTGATCTTACTTGGCATCGTGATCATCGTGCTGGCCAGAAGGGCAGTCAGACATTAATTCAGCTGCGGATCAGTAGGGAAATTGACCATGATCTCATACTGCCCGCCGAGATGCCGTAATGAATCTTTCCAAAGCTCTTTCATGTTGCTTGGAAAAACGAGTCGTTGGACGCCGGTAGTAACGAGCCACGATTTTTCTTTCAGTTCGGTATCGAGCTGGCCCCCGGTCCATCCGGAATACCCGATGAAAAACCGGATCAGTTGTTGGTCGATGGTCCCTGATTCGAGCAACTCAATAGTGGAATTGAAATCCCCACCCCAATAAATGCCATCGGTCAGTTCCATGCCCCCGGGAATTTCATTTGGGCATGAGTGGAGAAAGTGCAGGGTATCAGTTTGAACGGGGCCGCCATAATAAACTGGGATAGTCAGGCGAGTTATGTCTGGCAGCAGTTCTTCCAGGGTTGAACCGAATTCCCTGTTGAGTACAAATCCGAAACTTCCTTCCTCCTGGTGTTCACACAAAAGGATGACGGTTCTCATGAAGTTGGGATCTTTGAGAAAAGGTTCTGCGATCAATAGCGTTCCTGTTCCTGGTTTTTCCATTGTTTCTAAAATAACTTTTTCCAAATGAATTTGCAAGGCGTTGTTTTACCAACGGTAGTCAAATTTGCCTTTAATTTGTGCCAAATATCTGACAATTGCTCCTAAACCTTAGTTAATTACCCAAACCTGCTACGCGAGGGAACGGGTATTGGCTAATTTTGATGAACTGCCGATGAAGAAACTTTTTACCATCATTACCATACTGATCACCTTGTCCCTGATTGGCATCATCATTTTGCAGGTTTCGTGGATCAAGAACACTTTGCTCATCAAGGAAGAGCAAACAAGGGAGAATCTTGAGATCTCCATGTACGACCTTACATCTGAGCTACAGGAAGAGAAGAGCGAATTTCCCTCAATTGTTTCGCCAAAAATGATCTCGGAATGGCCGAAGGACCAGCTGTTGAATCTGTTTCGCGCCCCCACTATTGCCCAGCGTTATACATCTTTCAAGATGCACGAAAAATTACGCAAGAGCTTTGAGCGGCATGGATTGCGGAACACGAAGTTTGAGTTTGCGATCGTCAGCGAGAACAATAATTTCGGGTATGAACTTCAGTCGGCGCGCTTTGAAGCGAATTATGAAAAGTCGCTGGAAGATACCGTTAATAACCTGGTATATTATTGGCCTATCAACGCACTGGAGGGGAGTGAGACGGAAAGTCTTTCCCCGAATGAAACCCTGATCATAGTGATCTCTGACTTTAAGGAATTCATATTTCGTTCACTGGGTTGGATGATCGCCGGAGCTGTGTTATTTACCATAATTATCCTTGCTGCATTTTACATTACCCTGCGTGCATTGCTCAGGCAGAAAAAACTCAGTGAGATCAAATCCGATTTCATTAATAACATGACCCATGAGTTGAAGACGCCCCTTGCCACTATATCCCTTGCCGTTGATGCCATTAAGAATCCCAAGGTGATCAATGATCCTGAAAAGCTGGACTATTTCAGTACCATCATCAAGGATGAAAACAAGCGAATGAATAAGCAGGTGGAGACCATTCTGCAGGCTGCGTTGCTTGACAGGCAGGAGGTGCAGTTGAGGCTGAAGCCGTTGCATGTCCACGCCATTGTAAGCAGCATTGCAGAGAATTTTAAATTGCAGCTGAATGAACGGAACGGTTATGCAAAGCTGGACCTGGATGCTTTGAACGATGGGGTACAGGGCGATGAAGTACACTTTACCAATATGCTTAGTAATCTGGTTGACAATGCTATAAAATATTCCCAAGAGGATGTGCCGCCCATAGTTCATATCAGCACGCGGAGTACCGGGAAAACTCTGAAGATCAGGATAGAAGACAATGGTATAGGCATGAATCGGGAAACGGTCAGCAGGATTTTCGAGAAGTTTTACCGTGCCCACACGGGCAACATACATAATGTAAAGGGATTCGGTCTTGGTTTAAGCTATGTTAAAACCATGGTAGACGCCCACCATGGTAAGATCAAGGTTGAAAGCACTCCCGGTAAGGGCAGCGTTTTTATAATGGAGTTCCCCAATACAATTGACTAATTAGCTCATTAAGATTGGCGGATTTACGGATTTACCGATTGTAGGGAAAGACTGCATGAAACAATCCGCCAATTCGCCGATCCGTAAATCCGCCAATGCCAATGAGTCTCTGGGTCAAAATTTCAAGATACATCCGTCGCCATAGCTTAGGAATCGAAAATCGTTTTGAATGGCGTGGTCATACATTTTTTTCCAATCAGGTCCAATGAGGGCAGCGATAAGCAACAGCAGTGTTGACTGCGGCTGATGGAAATTGGTCACCAGTCCCTGTGCAATGCCGGGACGATAGCCGGGTGTTATGAGGATGCGCGTCCGGCAGATGATCCGTTTTTTTTTTCGGCTATGCATCCAAGTTAGTAGATGATTCAGTGCATTCTTGTAGGGTATGCGTTGGGCATGTAGTTTGTCGTACACTTCCCACTGCTGTATTTCCAATTCGTCTTCCGGGATGCCTGAATTAAGGTGACATTTCACGCCCATCCAGTATAATGATTCAACTGTACGCAGTGAGGTGGTACCTACTACGAATACATTTTTAGACTGAGCGAGATGAGCGATGGCGAGGTCTGAAACATCAATGAATTCGGCGTGCATTTCGTGATCTGCCAGGGTTTCCGTTTTTACCGGTTTGAATGTCCCGGCTCCTACATGGAGGGTGACGTAAATCGGTTGGATTTGTTTTTTGTGGAGGCTCTCAAATACATGATCTGTGAAATGCAGACCTGCGGTTGGAGCCGCCACGGATCCTTCGACCCTGGCATAGATCGTTTGGTATCTCTTCTTGTCGGACTCTTCTGTTTCCCTTTTTAAATAGGGAGGCAGGGGGATGATACCGGCCAGGTGCAACAGTTCTCCAAAGCTTAGGTCTTCCCTGTTCCAGTGCAGGTTTACCAGGAAACAGTCGGGAAGATTTTCTTTGATCCCCGCATACAGGATCAGTCCGCCCGGTAACTTTTTTTCCAGTATCAGGCCTCGTTTCCACTTGCTGGCGCCGCCGATCATGCATTTCCAGTTGACCGACCTTTTTTGCTGCATGGCCACCTGGATATCGGGATAGTCATCCCCTGGCTCCAGGGTGAAGATCTCGATCATACCACCGGTGGGCTTGGTAAACAGGATGCGGGCTTCAACTACCCGTGTGTTGTTGAACACGAGGGTGGTACCCTCGGGAATATGGCGGTCAATGTTCCGGTATTGGTCTTCTTTCATCTCCCCGTGGTCATAAACCAACAGGCGGGATGCGTCCCTTTCCCCCAACGGAAACCTGGCAATCTTCTCTTCCGGAAGATGATAATTGAAGTCGTTTATGTTGATGTTTCGGGGATCCATGATGTTTTTTTGAGTCCATTCACAGGCTTTCCACCGTTATTCACACGCTATCCACAGGTAAAATGCTGATTTCGGCTTAAAGTCAGTGCAGGACTGGGTTTAAGCTGTGGAAAAATATAAAAAATTCATTTACGTTATGAAAGTGGGAAAATGTGTTAATTTGTGTAATTATGGTTTAGTTTTTGATAACTCATTGTAAATGATTGGATTCCTAGGAGAATACGAGGTTACTCTTGACAGCAAAGGTAGATTTCTTCTCCCGGCCGGCCTTAAAAAGCAGTTGCCGGAAGGGGATTCCGCCTCCTTTGTTATCAACAGGGGCTTTGAAAAATGCCTGACCATGTATCCTTTAAAAAGTTGGGAGCCCATTTTTACCAATATCAGCAAATTGAACGATTTCGACCCTAAAGTTCGGGAATTCCGCCGATGGTTCCTGAATGGGGCGATCCAGATGGAATTGGACAGTGCCAGCAGGCTGCTGGTACCAAAAAACCTGATGGAACATGCAGGGCTGGAAAGGGATGTGGTTTTGGTATCGGCCGTCAATAAGATTGAAATCTGGGATAAAGTGAAATACCAGCAGTTCTTTGATTCTTTTTCACCGGAGGCATTCAGCGACCTGGCTGCTGAGGTGATGCAAGGTAATACCGAGTAAAAGATGCCTGTTTCAGGAAATATCCAGTCGCAGGAGTCTTCTGGCTACCACATCCCGGTGATGTTGCAAGAGGCTGTTGAGGCCCTGGCCATCAAAAAAGACGGGATCTATGTGGATTGCACATTTGGCGGGGGAGGCCACAGCAGGAAGATACTGGAAGGGTTGGGTCCGAAGGGGAAACTCTATGTTTTTGACCAGGACGATGCGGCGAGGGTAAACTTGCCGGAAGACCAGCGGATCACGTTCCTCCCCTATAATTTTCGGCATCTCGGACGCATGCTGAAGTTGAATGAAGTAAGGGAGATAGATGGCGTCTTGGCGGATCTGGGGGTGAGCAGCCACCAGTTTGATGAGGCAGAGCGGGGATTTTCCATTCGATTTGATGCAGATCTGGATATGCGGATGGACAGAAGACAGACGCTTACCGCAGCAGCGATACTCAATGAGGTCAATGAGCAGGAGTTGGTGAAAATATTTGGGGAGTATGGTGAAGTAAGTAATTCGAAAACACTGGCCAGAACGGTGGTGGAATACAGGAAAACGCTTCCCTTTCATACCATCAATCAGTTCAAAGAGGCTGTGCAGCATATCGTGAAGGGGAATCCCCATAAGTATTTCGCGCAGGTGTTCCAGGCATTGAGGATCGTGGTAAATGATGAGTTCGGGTCACTTAAGGAAATGCTGGAACAGATTCCCGGGCTATTGAAACCAGGCGGGAGGATCGCAGTGATCACGTTTCATAGCCTGGAAGACAGGATAGTGAAAACATTCTTAAAGAACGGAAGCTTTTCAGAGATACAGTCAGACGAGATATACGGAACCAGGCAGGAATCGCCATTCAATATCATATCCAAAAAACCTATTCTGCCGTCGGCAGAAGAACTTAGAAAGAATCCAAGGTCCAGAAGCGCCAAGCTGCGCATTGCGGAAAAGAAAAAAGATAAACATCCCATTAACCAACATGGAACAAAGGGAAGGTAAACTGGAGTGGAAGAAGTTTTTGCTGAACTATCAGTGGATGGCCAGTAACATACCCTTCTTCCTGTTTCTGTCACTGCTTACTGTGGTCTACATTTTTAACGGGCACTACGCGGAGAAAACGATTAAAGACATCAATAGAACCGCACGCGAATTGAAAGAGATACAGTATGAATACAAAACATTGCGCAGCGAACTGATGTACCAAAGTAAACAAAGTGAGATCGTAAAAGTTGTGGAGCCGCTGGGTCTTAAAGAACTCGTGCAACCACCCCTGAAGTTGAAAGACACCCTGTATTAACACTGAAAAAAATAATTGCTGGATTGGATATCAAGAAGGACATATTATGGAGAGTGTACCTCATATTCCTTGGCATCGTTGCCTTTAGCCTGTTCATCATCGGTAAAACAGTTTTCATACAACAGAAGGAAGGGGCCTACTGGAAAAGGATGAGCGACAGCCTTCACCTCGAATATCGTGAGCTCGACGCGGAACGCGGCACAATATATAGTGAAGACGGGGCTATGCTCAGTACATCCATTCCATATTTCGACGTTCGTATAGATTTCGGGGCCGACGGACTCAGGGAGAAGAACGGCAAAAGATTCAAGGATAATATCGACTCCCTCTCCATAGAACTTGCCGAACTTTTTGGTGATCAACCAGCCGCAGCCTACAAAAAGGACTTGCAAACTGCCTTTGAAAATAAGGAACGCTATTATCTGCTTCAGCGCAATATTACTTTTCGTCAGTACCAGGTGATGCGCGACTTTCATCTTGTGAAGAGCGGCAGGAATAAGAGTGGTTTTGTCTTTGAAGACAAGGAGAAACGACTCACGCCTTTTGGTCTCCTGGCCAACAGGACCATTGGTCTTGCCCGTGAATACATCGGAAGCGACGGTAAAATGGTGAGCAAGAATGTTGGTCTGGAGAAAACTTATGATACACTGCTTCGTGGTGAGAATGGAAAACGGCTGGTAAGACGAATCTCCGGGGGCGCATTTGTTCCTATCGAAGGCTCGGAGATCGAACCTGAGCACGGCCGCGATCTGATCACCACCCTCGATGTGAACATCCAGGATATTACAGAGAACGCGCTCATGAAAATGATGGTGGCCAACGAATGCACCAATGGTACAGCCATTGTGATGGAAGTGAAAACGGGTAAGATCAAGGCCATTGCCAATCTCGGCCGTCAGCCCGATGGTACATACTTTGAAGATTTGAATTACGCGATCACCAAATCAGAACCTGGCTCAACATTCAAACTGGTGACCATGCTTTCGGTATTGGAAGATAAGCACGCCAAACTGAATGATATGGTTGACCTGGAAGGCGGTGTCTGGAAAGTGGCTGGCAGAACGGTGTACGACAGCGAGAAGCACGGGCGTCAGGGGGTTACCATAAAGCAGGCATTTGAACTCAGTTCTAACGTAGGTATGGCGAAGATGGCTATGGCCTATTATGCAGACAACCCAAAGAATTTCCTTGATCATCTTCATCGCTTAAAATTAGATACCATTACCGGTGTTGGACTGCTCGGCGAATCGAAACCTGTGATACCGTCTACCAAATCAAAATACTGGAGCGCGCCTACATTACCGTGGATGAGTTTTGGCTACAACCTTGCACTCACTCCTTTGCACACCCTGATGCTGTACAACGCTGTTGCCAACGGAGGTAAAATGATGAAACCTTATCTTGTCAACACGGTATTGAAAGATGGCAAAAGGGTGAGATCGTTTAGTCCTGAAACAAAGATCGAGTCGGTATGCAGTCCACAAACACTTTCGCAATTGAAAGAGTGCCTTGAAGGGGTAGTGATCGAGGGCACCGGCAAAAGTATGGCAAGCCCTTTTTATGCCATCGCGGGCAAAACGGGTACTGCACTTGTTGCCAATGGAACAAGGGGCTACGCGGATCATATCTATCAGTCTTCTTTCGCAGGTTATTTTCCTGCAGATAATCCCCAATATTCCTGTATCGTGGTGATCAAGAACAAGCCATTTGCGCGGATCTACTACGGAGCCCTGATCGCGGGGCCGGTCTTTAAGGAGATCGCGGACAAACTCTATTCTAATAATCTGGAGGCTCTGCCAGCTTATGCTGCCGTGCCTGTGAAAGATAGCACCCTGGCTTATTGGGCGGGATGGAAGCAAGACTTCCAAAAAGTCTTCGGAAAGATGAATATGGGGTACACGGATTCATCCCTGTCATCTAAGTGGACCTACATACAGCGGCAAAACGATTTGTCTACCGCCAGAGAATTACAGGTGGTAAGGCATTCAATGCCCAACGTGATAGGCATGGGGCTGAAAGATGCATTGTACATGCTTGAGAATATGAATCTGAAGGTTGTTGCTAAGGGCATGGGAAAAGTGAGCCAGCAATCACTGGCAGCAGGTACATCGATAGCAGATGGACAAACAGTATATATAGATCTGAATTAATGGCAGCACTAAGCGACATATTGTATAAGGTGAGCCTGAAGGCGATAACAGGATCCACGGATGTTCAAATTACGGACGTCGTAACTGATTCACGAAAAGTAATTCCTGGTTGTTGTTTTATCGCATTAAAGGGTACCGTTACGGATGGGCATACCCATATTCCCGCTGCTACAGCAGCAGGTGCAAGGGCAGTTGTATGTGAAATGATGCCTGCAACTCAATCAGCAGGTGTTACCTATATACAGGTAAGTAATACAGCAGAAGCAGCAGGTTACATGGCGCACCAATTCATGGGTGAGCCTTCAAGGAATCTGCAGTTGGTAGGTGTAACGGGGACAAACGGAAAAACTACGGTGAGCACTTTGCTGTATCAGTTGTTTAGGGGTCTCGGGTATACATGTGGGCTGGTATCAACGGTCAAATATATAGTGGGCGATAAGGAGTTGCCATCTACCCACACCACGCCTGATGCAGTAAGCCTGAATAAGCTCTTGCATATGATGTGGGAGGAGGGTTGTAGCCATGTTTTCATGGAGTGCAGCAGTCATGCTATCCACCAGCACCGTATCACTGGATTGCAGTTCGCAGGAGGCATCTTTACAAACATCACACACGATCACCTCGATTACCATAAGACCTTTGATGAATACATCAGGGTTAAGAAGTCTTTTTTTGATCACCTGCCTGCTGATGCTTTTTCGATCTCTAATCTTGATGATAAACGAGGAACGGTGATGCTGCAGAACACAGCAGCTTCCAAATATTATTACAGCCTACGTTCCATCGCAGATTTCAAGGGGAAAATTCTGGATAACGGCCTATCTGGTCTTCATATGGTGATCAATGAGCAGGAAGTGAATTTCCGAATGATCGGTGAGTTCAACGCATATAATCTGTTATCGGTATATGGCGCTGCAGTTTCGTTGGGGGAAGACAGGCAGGATGTGCTGACCGTACTGAGTAGCCTTCAGGGCGCCGAGGGTCGTTTTGAATATATCGTTTCAGGGAAAGATTCCATTATAGGTATTGTGGATTACGCACATTCGCCGGATGCGCTATTGAATGTACTGGCTACCATTAAGAATTTAAAGAAAGGTTACGAACGAGTGATCACGGTGGTGGGATGCGGCGGTGATCGCGATAAGGCAAAACGACCAGTGATGGGCCAGGTAGCCTGTGAGCACAGCGATAAGGCCATCTTCACGTCAGACAACCCCAGGTCGGAAGACCCGGTGCAGATCCTGAAAGACATGGAGGCGGGACTTACCCCGGATAACAAACGGAAGTTCCTGGCTATTGCTGACCGGCGGGAAGCGATCAAAACTGCGGTTAGCCTTGCGGGTAAGGAAGACATTGTATTGGTAGCGGGTAAGGGTCATGAAAAATATCAGGAGATCAAAGGTGTGAAATTGCCTTTTGACGATCGGGAGATTTTAAAAGAGTGTTTTGAATTAAGATAGAATATGCTGTATCAATTATTTCACTGGCTGATGGATCAGGGTATTAAGCTGCCCGGCGGGGGACTGTTTCAGTTCATCACGTTCCGCGCACTGATGGCTATCCTGCTGTCGCTCATCATCACCATGATTTATGGAAAGCGTATTATCAATCTGTTGGAACGCAGGCAGATCGGCGAGAGTGTCCGTGAGCTCGGCCTGGCGGGAGAGCAACAGAAAAAAGGTACACCTACCATGGGCGGGATCATCATACTCCTCGGAATCCTGGTTCCCACATTATTGTTTGCTGATCTCGATAAGGTATATATCAGGCTTATCCTGCTGTCAACCGTTTGGCTGGGTATTGTTGGGTTTATTGATGATCTGCTTAAGCTGAGGGCAAAGAAGCGGATACAGGCGATGGGTAAGAATTATAAAAAGAGTGATAAAGATGGCCTTGCGGGGTGGTCAAAAGTAATGGGCCAGGTAGGTCTTGGTATCATCATCGGCGCTACTCTTTACTTTAGTCCGAGTACCAAAACCTGGCGCGAGTATTCCGGTAACACGGCCGGGGTCCAGAACCTCAAAACGATCAATATAGATGGCCAGCAGCGATATTTTGTAGAAGCAAACGAGCCCATTACAACTATTCCTTTTGTAAAGGGACATGAATTCAATTACGCAAAACTTTTGCCGCAGGGTGTTCGTGAGTACACGTGGATACTTTATATCATCATCGTCATATTTATTGTCACCGCGGTATCAAATGGTGCGAATTTGACTGACGGGCTGGATGGACTGGCTACCGGAGTATCTGCCATCATTGGCGTCTGCCTTGGATTGTTCGCTTACGCAAGCGGCAATCTCAGGTTCGCAGATTACCTGAACATCATGTATATCCCCAACCTG
>Ga0164292_10000057_pt1 | contig 71198 bp, 48 predicted proteins | sample GEODES117metaG_FD_111486 | JGI IMG/M metagenome (GOLD analysis project Ga0164292, IMG submission 111486) | Eutrophic lake water microbial communities from Lake Mendota, Wisconsin, USA - GEODES117 metaG | ecosystem: Environmental > Aquatic > Freshwater > Lake | place: USA: Lake Mendota... | reverse complement strand
TGGCGAAGCGGCTTCTGGCACGTGGCCAAGGGGGCCGACATCCCCATTTGCCTCGTGGCGCTCGACTGGGAGCACAAGACGGTGCGGCTCGGGCCCACGGTGATGCCGGACGAGGACGATCCCGCGGCCGGTATTGCCCGCATCCGCCGTCTGTATCGCGGCATCAAGGGATACGACCCGCTGCAACTCGTCGATGGGGACGGCTCGGCTACTCCGCCCTGAGCCCGACACGCGGGTCCGGTACGGCCATCGCGCACACACCGCGCCACGCATCGGGCCGCCGAAAACATGACGTATCCGTCACGTTTTTCGCCGCGGCCCCCTTCCGCTCCGCGCGTCATCGACGGAAGATTTCCGTATCCCTTACGGAGAGATTCTGAATGCGCGTGACGACCGTCGGCGTGGTAGGCGCCGGCGCCATGGGGAGCGGTATCGCGGCCCTCGCGGCGTCGGCGGGGTGCCGCGTCGTGCTGCTCGATATTCCGGGCGATGCCGATCCGAAATCCCCCAACCGCAGCGCCCCGGCGAAGAACGGCCTGCAGAAGGCCATCAAGAGCAAGCCGGCCAGCTTCATGGAAGCGGCGGCCGCGGCGCGCGTGCGCACTGGCAACACGGAAGACCATCTCCAGTGGCTCGCCGAGTGCGACTGGATCTGTGAAGCGATCATTGAACAACCGGCGCCCAAGCAGACGTTGTTCGCGCGCATCGAAGCGCTGATGAAGCCCACCGCCATCGTGACGTCCAACACGTCGGGCATTCCCATGGCGGTGTTGCTCGAAGGGCGTGGGGAGAAGTTCCGTCGCCGGTTCCTCGGCACGCACTTCTTCAATCCGCCGCGCTACATGCACCTGCTCGAGGTGATCCCCACGCCGGAGACCGACCCGGCGGTGATCGGCGCCATGCGCGGATTCGCGGAGCGCACGCTCGGCAAGGGCATCGTCATCGCGAAGGACGTGCCCGGCTTCATCGCCAACCGTCTGGGCGTGTACGGCATGGTGGCCACCATGCGCCGTATGGAGCAGCACGGCCTCACCATCGACGAAGTGGATGGACTCACGGGGACGCTCATCGGTCGGGCGCGCTCCGCCACGTTCCGCACCGGTGACTTGTCCGGTCTCGACGTGCTGGCGCATGTCACCAAGGGCATCGGGGCGACCACGGGCGAGGACTTCGCTTTGCCGGCGTGGGTGCACGAAGAGCTGGTGGCCAAGGGCAAGCTGGGCGACAAGACCGGCGGTGGCTTCTACCAGAAGACCAAGCAGGGCACGCTCACTTTCGACTGGAAGACGAAGAGCTACGTTCCGCAGCAGCGGCTCGAGGACGGCGACATCGGCGCGGCCATTCGCCTCCCCATTCCGCAGCGACTGCCCGCCATCAAGAACCTGCCGGGCGCGCAGGGCGCGTTCATTCGCGATCATGTGGTGGACGTGGCGCACTATACGCTCACGCTGGCGTCGCAGCTTGCGCACGACCTCGTGGCCATCGATCGCGCGATGGAGTGGGGCTACGGCTGGGAAGCGGGACCCTTTCAGGTGATGGACGCGCTCGGCCTCGATTGGCTCAAGCAGGAGTTCACGGCCGAAGGGCGCGACATTCCGGCGCTGCTGGAACTCGCGCAGGGTTCGTTCTACAAGAACGGCGAGTATCTCACCTTCGACGGCACGTACGAATCCATCCCCGGTATTCCGGGACGCATCTCGCTCGCAGGATTGGCGCAAAGCGGCCGCGTGCTCGAAGACAACGGCTTGTCGCGCCTCATCGACTTGGGCGACGGTGTGGCGTGCTTCGAATTCCGCTCCAAGATGAATACCCTCGGACAGGGGGTGCTCGAAGGGCTCGAGAAGTCGTTGCGCAAGGTCGAGAAGCTCGGCTTCAACGGCATGGTGATCGGCAACGAAGACGCGCGCGTGTTCACGGCCGGAGCCGATCTCTCGGGGGTGTCGTTCGCGGTCGCAGCCGGTGCGTGGGATGACATCGCACAGTCGATCAGTGGTTTCCAGAACAGCGTGATGTCCATTCGTCGCGCGCCCTTCCCCGTGGTGGTGGCTCCGGCCGGCATGACCCTGGGTGGCGGCTGCGAATTCACGCTGCACGCCGACGCCGTTCAGGCGCACGCCGAGACGTACATCGGCTTGGTGGAAGTCGGCGTTGGCTTGCTCCCCGGTGGTGGTGGGACGAAGGAACTGCTCATGCGCTTCACCAGCGAACTGCAGCAGTACGAAGAGGTGGATCTCTTTGCGGCCGTCAAGCGTGCGTTCAAGCTCATCGCGTTCGCCAGCACCAGTACGTCGGCACACGAAGCCCGCGCCATGGGGCTGTTGCGTGATCGCGATCGCATTTCGATGAATCGGGATCAGCATCTCAGCGACGCCAAGCAGCGTGTACTCGATTTGGCGCCGGGCTACCTGCCTCCTGCCGAGCGTACGGTGCGGGCGCTGGGCCGCGAAGGGATCGGCAATCTCGAGTACGCGCTGTGGGCCGCGAAGGAAGCCGGTCAGGCCAGTGCGCACGACGTGCGCGTGGGACGCGCGGTGGCTTACGTGCTGTGCGGTGGTGACGGCACGCCGCGCGATGTGACGGAGCAGGATGTTCTCGACCTCGAACGCGAGCAGTTCCTCTCGCTCCTGGGCACCAAGGAGACCCAGGAACGCATCGCGTACACCCTCAAGACCGGCAAGCCGCTGCGCAACTGAGCGCGCGACAGGAGATGGAGATGACCGAGGTCGTAATCGTCAGTGCCGCACGTTCGGCGGTGGCCCGCGGCAAGGCCGATGGGTCGCTGGCGGGCGTGCATCCGGTGGATCTGTCGTCAGCGGTGATGAAGGCCGCTATCGAGCGGGCCGGTGTGGATCCGGCCGTGATCGAAGACGTGCAGTGGGGGTGCGCAATGCCTGAAGCCTCGCAGGGACTCAATCACGCGCGACTTGCGTGGTTGCGCGGTGGTCTGCCGGTGGAAACGTCGGCGGCCACCATCAACCGGTTCTGTTCGTCGGGGCTGCAGTCGGTGGCCTACGCGGCGCAGGCGATCATCGCGGGCCAGGGTGATGCCGTGATGGCCGGTGGCATCGAGATGATGTCGCAGGTGCCCATGAGCGGCTACAACGCGCGCCTGTCGCCCGCGATCACCGAGAGCTACATCGGCATGGGGTTCACCGCCGAGAACGTGGCCCGGCAGTGGGGCATCACCCGAGAGCAGCAGGACCAGTTCGCCTACGACAGTCAGCAGAAGGCCGCGGCTGCGGTAGCGGGTGGTGCGTTCCGCGAGGAGATCGTGCCCATCCACACGCAGAAGTTCACGTGGAAGGGCGCCGAGAAGTCGGTGACCGATGTGGTGTTCGACACCGACGAATGCCCGCGTGCGGAGACGACGCTCGAAGGGCTCGGCAAGCTGCGCCCGGCGTTCCTCCCCACGGGCACAGTAACGGCGGGCAACGCCTCGCCGTATTCCGACGGCGCCGCGGCGGTGCTGGTCATGCGCGCCGACACGGCGAAGGAACTGGGACTCACGCCGCTCGCGCGTTTCGTGAGCTTCGCCGTGGGCGGCGTGGATCCGAGCATCATGGGCGTCGGCCCCATCAAGGCGGTGCCCAAGGCGCTCAAGCGGGCGGGCCTCTCGCTGAGTGACCTCAAGCTCATCGAGTTCAACGAAGCCTTCGCGGCGCAGGCGCTGGCGGTCATCAAGGAACTCGACATGCCCACCGACATCATCAACGTGAACGGCGGCGCCATCGCGCTCGGGCATCCCCTCGGCGCCACTGGCGCCAAGCTCACCACCCAACTCGTGCACGCCCTCCGCCGCCGCGGCGGCGGCTACGGCATGGTCACCATGTGCATTGGTGGGGGAATGGGAGCGGCGGGCGTGTTTGAGGTATACAGCGGCTGAACGACGGGAGCGCTTCGTACGGAAGCTGGTAGGACGAGAGCTTCAGACACGGGAAATAGAACAACGGGAACTTCCTCCACTGGGGCAGTTCCCGTTGTTGCATTTCCCGTGAGTGTAGCTCCCGTTGCACCAGCTCTCGTGACATCAGCTTCCGTGGTGCCACGAAGAAGCCAGGGTCACTACATCGCCACCGGCTTCTTCGTCGGCACCACCAGCTTCGGCATCTCCAGCTTCTCCAGCATCGGATTGAGCCGCTTCGCCGTAGACTGGATCTGCGTGTCCACCATTGTGATCACCACGTCGGCGTCGCGGCGCACTTCACCGGAGTACTCCATCTGGCCGGGGATCACTGGCGTGAGCCCGTTATCCACGTTGGAGAGCAGCGCCGAGGCGCGCTGCAGCGGTCGCGGTCCCTCGGAGTAATACGGCGCCACATCGGTGGTGGGGCGCGTGAGCTGCAGGCGGATGGAGTCGAGCTTGCGCAGTTCTTCGCGTGTGGCGATCACCAGCTCCTTCGCGGCGGCTGCACGCAGCGTATTGGCGGTCTTGGCGCGCTCCTCGGCCTGCGCGGCAAAGGCGGCGAGTCCACGCTCCGTTTCGATGAGCGTGTTCACCGTGGCCACCATGCGCGTGGCCTGCTCGAACTGGGCCTTCACCTCACCATCGGCGAACTTCGCGGTGGGATCGAGTTTCACCACGAGCGGCTGCTCCTGCGTCTGCCCGAACGCGGTGATGCGCACCGTGTACGTGCCCGGCAGCACCTGCGCGCCCGGCACGCGCCCGCGCGCGCCGTCATCATCGAGGCTGTCCGCCGGGGTGTCGCTCAACGTGAGCGAGGGCGCCATGCGCAGATCCCACGCCACGCGGTTGAATCCGGCACTGGCGCTCACCTTACGCAAGCGACGAATCACGGCGCCGTCCTTGAGAATTTCGATACGCACCGCCGAATCGGCGGGCACCTTCGCATCGGTCCCCTTGGCCAGCCAATAGGTGATGAGGGCGCCGTACTGGGCGTTCTGTCCGCGGTACTGCTTGTGGCCGTAGTTGAATGACTGCTCACCCGTGTTGTAGCGCATGGCCGCCCGCATAGGGAACAGGTGCACGGGCTTGCCCGCGACGTCACTGTTCATCTGCTGAATGGGTGACGCATCGTCGAACACCCACAGCGCCCGACCGTGCGTGGCCACGATGAGATCGTTGTCGCGCGGATGCACGAGCACCTCGTGCACCGCCACGTTCGGCAGATTCTTGAGCGAGAGCTTGGTCCACTGCGTGCCACCGGTCCAGCTGGCGAAGAGTCCGTACTCCGACCCGTAGTACAGCAGGTTGGGGTTCTTCGGATCTTCGCGAATCACCTGGGCATACGCATTCGCCGGCAGATTCCCGGTGATGTTCGTCCACGTTTTGCCGAAGTCGGTGGTCTTGAAGGCGTACGGCTTGAAGTCGTCGCTCATGTGCCGTTCGAACGTGACGTAGGCGGTACCCGCCGCCGTACGTGAGGCTTCAATGCCGCTCACCACGGCATCGGGGCCCACGCCCGGCACATTGGGCGCCACGTTCGTCCACGTCTTGCCATCGTCCTGCGAGACCTGAAGGTTGCCGTCGTCGGTGCCGGCCCAGATGACCCCCTTCTTCACCGGGCTCTCGCTCACGGAGTAGATGGTGCCGTAGTACTCGGCGACCGTGTTCTCCTTGAGAATCGGCCCGCCGGCATCGCCCTGACGCGACTTGTCGTTCTTGCTGAGATCACCGCCCAACGCGGTCCACGTGCGCCCCCAATCGGCGCTGCGGAAGAGCGTACTGCCGCCGAAGTACACGATACGACCGTCGTGCGGCGAGGGCACGATGGGTGCGTTCCAGTTGAAGCGCACCGCGTTGGAGTCGGCCGAGTACCCGTCCATCCGCTTGGGCTGCGGCGAGGCTTCACGCACTTCGTAGCGGCCAAGATGCGTGGCTTGGATACCACCGGCCTGATAGTCGGAAAGGAACCAGTCCGGATCATCCGGATGGCTGATGCCGTAGTAGCCGTCGCCGAACTGGATGAAGCGCCACTCCCACGAGTAGATGCTGCTCTTGCGTGTGCGCGTGGGACCGGTCCACACCCCGTTGTCCTGCAAACCACCGGTGACGTGGTAGAACGGTTCGCGCATGTCGTACGACAGCTGATAGAACTGTCCAACGGGGAGATTGTCGAACCACTCCCACGCGCCGGCACCATCGTAGCTCACTTCGAGCCCGCCGTCGTCACCCATGAGCAATCGCTTCGGATTCTGCGGGTCGATCCACAGCGCCTGATGGTCGCCGTGGAAATTGCCCGGCACGTTCACGAAGGTGCGCCCACCATCGATGCTGTGCATGAACGACATGCCCAGCGTGTACACGTGGTGCTCGTTTTTCGGATCCACGCGCAGATCGGCGTAGTAGAAGCCGCGGCCGATCGTATTGGCGTTGCGGCTGACCGCCTGCCAGTTCTCACCGGCGTCGTCGGAACGGAACACGAAGCCGTCCTTGCTCTCGATCACCGCGTACACCATGCGCGGATTGCTCGGCGCGACCTTGATACCGATGCGACCGGTGAGCGACGGAATACCACGCGTGAGCTTCGCCCACGTCTTGCCGCCGTCCACCGACTTGAAGATGCCGCCCTTCTCGTCGCCGGAGCGATGCGTCCACTGCTTGCGGTCGAAGTACCACATGCCCGCGTAGAGCACATTGGGATTCTGCGGATCGATATCGATATCCGACGCACCGTGTCGGTCGTCGATGTACAGCGTGCGCTTCCACGTTTCGCCGCCGTCCTCCGACATGAAGACGCCGCGCTCGGTGTTGGGGCCGTATTCCGAGCCGAGCGCCGCCGCGTACACTTTGCGCGGGTCGCGCGGATTGATCACCATGCGCGCGATGTGGCGCGAGTCGGGAAGGCCGAGCCACTTCCACGACTTGCCGCCATCGGTGCTCTTGTAGACGCCGTTGCCGAACGACACGGAGTTGCGCGGATTGCCCTCGCCGCTCCCCACGTACACGACATCGGAGTTACCCGGCTCGAGCACGATGTCGCCGATCGTCTGCACCGGCTGCTTGTCGAAGATGGGCATCCACGTGGTGCCGGCGTTGGTGCTCTTCCACACCCCGCCGGAGGCACTGCCCACGTAGATGGTGGCCGGGTCACCCGGCACGCCCGTCACGGTGGCGATGCGGCCACTCATGTTGGCGGGACCGATGTTGCGGTAGGCGAGGCCGGCGAACGTCGTATCGGCGAGACCGGACGTCGCTGCGGCCGTCGCGGGGCGTTTCTGCTGCGCGCTCAGAAGCGTGGGCAGCGAGAGGCCGAGGGCGAGAGTGAGGCGAGTACGCATGGGGAGAATGGGAGGTGGGAAAACCGCTCTCCGATTCTTCCTGCTGGGCGCCAACTACGCAACCGTCTGTCAGGGCTCGTGTGTGCGACCGCTGCGCCCCCGTACAGCGTGGAGGGTCGTGTGTTAAGGGTTCTGGGTGGGTGCTGCACCCACCCACGACCCTGAACGCACAACCCTTCACCCTGAACGGGATCGCTGTCAGTCAAACACCGGACACTCGCGATTCGGGCGCCGCAGTTACCCGCGCATCTCCCCTTCCGCTTTCTCCGCCAGCGCCTCTACGACGTCCCCCAACCGACTGAACCGGGCGTCGCTCGTCAGCCCCTGCTCGTACCGGGCGAAAATCTGCTGGGCGATGACGGCCACCTTGAACAGGCCGAACGTGAGATAGAACGGAGCGTCGCTCACGTCGCGCCCGCTGGCCTGGCCGTACTCACGCACCAGATCGGCGCGGGTCCAGGCGCCCGGGAGCGCCGTGATCCCAAGGCCGAGCGAACGGAAGATCGGGGCATCACCGGCTTCCACCCAGTACGCGAGCGACGTCCCGAGGTCCATGAGCGGGTCCCCGACGGTAGCCATCTCCCAGTCGAGAATCGCCTGGACCTCCGACAACGTGGCATCGAACACGAGGTTGTCGAGCTTGAAATCGTTGTGCACGAGCACGCTCCCCCGCTCGGGGGGACAATGAGCCGTCAACCAGGCGGCTACCGTGTCCATGGTCGGCACGGGACGCGTGCGCGACGCCTGCCATCGCTTCGTCCACCCGTGCACCTGGCGCTGCACGTAGCCCGTGCCCTTGCCGAGCAGAGCAAGCGGAGGCGTGTCCACCGGGACCGCGTGAAGTTGAACAAGCGTCTCGACGAACGTTCGCGAGAGGGCGGCCATGCGCGTCGGCAGCTGTTCTGCGGGCTCCAGAAGCCGCGCGGGTGGCGCGCCCCGCAGAATCACGCCGCTCACGTACTCCATGAGATAGAACGGCGCACCGAGTACGGTGGCATCCTCCCCGCACGCGACCGGGCGCGGCACGGGGACACCAAGGGGGTGCAGCGCCGCCAGAATCCCGTACTCGCGCACCATGTCGTGCGCGATGCCTCCAGCAACACCACGCGGCGGTCGCCGCAGCACCAGCGCGCGGTCGCCCTCCGCACGGTGCAGCGTGACGAGATACGTGAGGTTGGAAAACCCAGCCGGGAACTGCCGCGCCGACAACGTGGTGCCGGCCGGCACGAACTCGGGCGCGACACTCGCCAGCCAGCGCTGCAGCGCGTCGAGGTCAACGAGATCGGCGTCGCGGACGGGAATCAGAGCGTCGGACATGGGGCCTTCGGCGGAACGGCGTAAAGGGGACAGCGTAATGAGTTGCCACATAACAGCACTGCGTACGCTGGCGGCGTGCAGTTGGGAGGCAACGCTTTACTCTTTACGCTTTTCCCCGTCAGTCCCCACGATGTACGCCTTAAGCGCCCGCCGCGCGATGACGCTCTTGTGCACCTCGTCGGCCCCGTCGTAGATGCGCGCCGCGCGCTCGTGACGGTACCACCAGGCGAGCGGCGTGTCGTCGGTCATACCGAGCGCACCGTGCACCTGAATGGCACGATCGAGTACCCGCTGCAGCGTGTTGGCCACGAACACCTTGATGTAGGCGATCTCCTCGCGCGCCGCCTCCTGCCCCTCGCGCGTCATGCGCGTGGCGGCATCGAGCACCATCAGCCGCGCCGCGTGAATCTCGATGCGTGACTCGGCGATCCAGAACTCGACCTGCTGCTTTCGGGCGAGCACCTCACCGGGGGCGATCTCGCGCGTGGCCGCGTAGCGGCACATGAGATCGAAGGCGCGCTCGCAGATACCGATCCACCGCATGCAGTGGTGGATGCGTCCCGGCCCGAGTCGTTCCTGCGCCAGGGCAAACCCGTGCCCCTGCGCGCCGAGCAGATTCCCCACCGGTACCCGCACATCGTCGAAGCGCACTTCCGCGTGGCTCGACCATCCGCCACCGCTTTCGCCCATCACGGCAATGTTGCGCAGCAGCGTGTAGCCGGGCGTATCGAGCGGCACGATGATCTGGCTCGCCCGGAAATGGCGGCGCGCGTCCTCGCGGTCGGTGACGGCCATCACCACGGCGAATGCCGCACCATCGGCACTACTGGTAAACCACTTGTGCCCATTGATGACCCACACCGACTCGTCGCGCGTCGCGGTCGTGGAAAGCACGACCGGATTGCTGCCGGCATGCTCGGGCTCCGTCATCGCGAAGCAGCTGCGGATGTCGCCACGCGCGAGCGGCTCGAGATAGGCGCGCTTCTGGTCGTCGGACCCGAAGGCGAGCAGCAACTCCATGTTGCCGACATCGGGGGCCTGGCAGTTGCACACGTAATGTCCGTATGGCGTCCACCCGAGCACCTCACTCAGACGCGCGAACGCGTCGAGCGGCATGCCCACACCGCCGTAGGCCTCGGGAAGGAAGGGCGCCCACAGTCCCAGCGCCTTGGCACGCACACGCAGCGCATCGAGGGTGATGACCGCGACGTGCCACGGCTGCGACAGCAACTGCGGCTCCAACGGCACGACTTCCTCGCGCACGAAGCGGCGGGCCGTTTCCAGCATGGCCTCGAGCTTCTCGGCCGTGAACGCCGCGGAACCAGTCGAGGCGTGGCTCACGTGAGGTAGCCGCCATCGACCATGTACACCGAGCCGGTGCAATACGCCGATGCCTCCGACGCCAGGAACAGCGCCAATCCGGCCACGTCGTCAGGCACGCCGATGCGCCGCAGGGGCTGATGGCCCAGCACCTTGTCGGCGATCGCCTCGTCCTGCCACAGTGCCGACGAGAACTTCGTCTTGATGAGCCCCGGGCAAATCACATTCGCCCGAATACCATCCGCTCCCCACTCCTGCGCCATCACCTTCGTCAGCGAGATGAGGGCGGACTTGCTCATGCTGTAGAGCCCCAGCCCGGCCTCCGGCGTCACGCCACCGATGCTCGAGATGTTCACGATCGCGCCACCGCCGCGCTCCACCATGATCGCGTGCGCCGTTTTGCACAGCTCGAACGGCCCCTTCACGTTCACGTCGAAGATCTTGTCGAACGCGTCGGCCGTCGCCTGCTGCAGCGGGCCGAAGATCGGGTTGGTCGCGGCATTGTTGACGATGATATCGATGCCGTCGAAGTGCTCGACAGTACGCGCCGCGAGTTCGTGCGCATCGCTGGGCTTGCCCATGTTGGAGGCGAGCCCGTGCACATCATGGCCGTCGGCACGTAGGGCCTGCAGCGCCGCCTCCACATGTTCGGCCTTGCGGCTCGAGACCATGACGCGTGCGCCGGCACGGGCCAGCGTGCACGCAATGGAGAGGCCAATACCGCGCGTACCGCCGGTGACGATCGCCACCTTGCCATCGAGGCGGAAACGGGAGAGCACGTCAGCGCCGACAGGCGTCAACGGCTCATGGGTGCCGTGTTGTGAGCTCATGGAGAGTACCATTGGAGTGCGGGAAACCTCGCTCTCTCAATGTGCACCCGTCGCGTTCAGCGGTCGAGCCGTTCCACGCGACCGAGCAGGGGCGCCACGATGCGCCCGTTCATCCGCTCGAGGTGCTGCACCACGAGATCCACGGTACGCGGGGCGCGGGCCGGATCCTGTTCCACCGCACGACACACCGCCGCCGCCTCGGGAATCCGATAGCCATCACCCGAGCGACAGGCCGGATACGTCACGAACGTCACCCGCAGCGTATCCGTGGGGGCGATGACGCGGCCATCCTCCCGACGCAGATCTCCCACGATGCGGGCGCCACTCGGCCGACGCGCATCGAAGGCGAAGCGTACACCGCTCAACTGCGGATACGGGCCACTGCCCAGTCCGCCCTGACGCACCCCGGTCTCGAGGACCTCGCGGAGCCGCGCACCAGTGAGCGAAAACGTGACCGCCCGGGTTTCGTCGGCGAAGAGGAACACGCCCTCGATCATGTGCTTCGTGATGGGGCCCGCCGCCATGATGTCGTCGAAACGCAGCGCCCCCTTGTTGATGAGGGCCACGTCGGCCTGCGTACCGACACGCATGGCATCGGTGACGAGGTTGCCGAACCGGCTCTCCCGCAACGACACCGAGTCGATGGCGTTGATGGGCTCAGGGGCGATCCCCAGCACGCGATCGGGCCCGATCCGGCGTGTGAGCGTGTCCCGCCACCGCTGCACGCTCGCGGCGGTGACCGCGTCGTCGGGCATACCGCGCCCGATCTCGAATACCTGATCACGCACACGCCACCGCGCAGCGCCGCCGCGGCCCTCGCGCGTGAACGTCACGAGAATCGCCGTCCGGGCATTCGACACGGCCTTCACCATCACGCGACCGTCGCGTTCGGCGCGCCGCCCCTCGTGCTCGTGTCCGCCAAGGATGGCTTGAATGCGCGGTTCGCGGGTGAGCGTCCCCTCATCCTCCACCGCGAAGCGATGCGTGAGGGCAACGATGAGCTCGGCCCCCTGCTGCTGGAGCGTGTCGGCGAGCGCGGTGGTCGCCGAGTCGGCGTTGCGACACTTCACATACGACGGATACTCGCGCACGACGGTCGTGCCGAGTATACCGACCTTCACACCGGAGAGCCGCAGCGTATCCCACCCGCGCACGCCGGGGAACGCCGTGCCGTTGGCCTCCCCGCAGTTACCGCTGAGCCAGCGGAACCGCGACTCGCCGAGACGGGCCACGAGATTGGCGCGGGAATTGTCGAACTCGTGATTGCCGAGCGTAGCAAGGTCGAGGCGCGCGGCATTGAACCCATCAACCATCTGCGCACCGCCGTACCACTTGCTCAGCACGCTCGGCGACAACACATCACCCGCCAGCACGAACAGCACACGGCTTCCCGTCGCGCGTTCGATGGAGTCGCGGAGCGCGGCTACGCGCGGTAGCCCACCCTTCCCGTCCCGCAGCGTGTCGGTGACATAGACATCGTTCACCAGTAGCATGCGTACCACTGGATCCACCGCCGTGACCGCGGTGGCGGGCCGCGATCCACGGCACGCGCCGACGAACGCCGCCGCGCTCAGCGCAACGGAGACGAGCGCGGTGCGTCCTACGCGCGCCACGTCAGGTGACGCTGGCGGGATCGATTCCCCGAATGGCGAAGACACGCGCCACCGCCTGACCGATCTTGTTGTTCGGTGTGCTCGCGCCGGCAGTGATGCCCACCCGAAGCGCCCCCGATACGGGAATCCACGGCTGCATGGTGTCTTCCACGTGGTGCTTGGCAATACGCCGATAGCGCACAGCGTTGCCCTCCACGTCGATCTCGTCGGGATCGGCAATGTGGTACGTGGGTACCTGTTCCGCGCACAACGCCGCGAGCGAGATGGTGTTGCTGCTGTTGTAGCCACCCACCACGACCATGAGGTCGATTGGCTCGCGCAACAGGTCCACCACGGCGTCCTGGCGGTCCTGCGTTGCACTGCAGATGGTATCGAACGTGCGGAAGTGTTCCGCCTTGTGCGATTCGCCGTACGCGCGCGCCATCGCTTCCCCCACCGCCGCGCCGATCGCGAGCGACTCGCGCGCCAGCATGGTGGTCTGATTGGCGACACCGATGCGCTCGAGATGCACATCCGGATCGAAGCCGTCCGACGCGGCGATCGCGAATTTTTCGAGGAAAGCCGCGCGCGACAGCGCCGGACGCGGCGTGGTGCGCCCGGCCTTCGCTTCGATGTAGTCCATCACCAGTTCAGCTTCAGCCATGTCGCGCACCACGAGGTACTGGCCGTTGGGGTACTTCTCCACCTGCGACGCCGTGGCGCGCGTCTCCTCGTGGTAGTACTTGCCGTGAATGAGCGACGTGTAGCCGTCACGCGCATACACCTCCACGCGCTTCCACACATTGAGGACCGATCCGCAGGTGGTGTCGACGATCACGCACCCGAGATCGCGCAGCGTCTGGAAGTCCTGAATGGTCACGCCGAACGCCGGCAGGATGACCACATCGGCGGGCTGCACCGGTGCGTAGTCGAAACCCTTCCCGCTCGCCGACAGGAAGACAACGCCCATCTCGCGAAGCTTTTCGTTCACATGCGGGTTGTGGATGATCTCACCCGCGAGGAAGATGCGCTTCTCGGGGAACTTGAGCCGCGTCTGGTAGGCGTAGTCCACCGCCCGCTCCACCCCGTAGCAGAACCCAAATTCCCGCGCGAGGCGCACAGTGGTATCGCCGGCAGTCAGCGCGTAATCGCGCGCCCGGAGCAGGTCGACCAGATGACCGGTGTAATCGGCCGCGAGGGTGTCCTGCACTTCGGCTTTCAGTCCGAAGCCCTTACGGACGTACGTGGCGGCCGAGGCGTTTGCGCCTCCGGCGGACGGCGTGGTGTCGGTAGTGCTGTTGGCCATCCCCAAATCTACTCACTCCAGGCTGGCCTGCACCTCCTCCGGCGTGCACACGAAGCCCTCGAGCGCGTCCCGCACCACGCGCGGGAGCGGACGCTTCGCGAATTCGTCGGCGGTCACGCACACCGCCACCAGCGTCACGACGGCCACCCGGCGCCCGTCGTCGTGTCGGAGTTCCATGACGAAGGTGATGGAGCTCTCGCCGAGCTTCGCGACCCAGATGACCATGTGGAGCAGGTCGTCGATGCGGGCCGGCGCCAGGTACTCGATGGCGAGATGGCGCCGCGGCATCCAGATCTCGGGGGTCGTCTCGTAGATGACCCCGTACGGCAGCCCCGCCTCCCGCAGCAGTTCCTGCTCGGCCGTGTCGAGGAAACGCGTGACCGCGCTGTAGCGCATGATGCCGACCAGATCCACGTCGGCCCAACGGACGCGGTCGGTGCAGCGGAATGGACGGGGGGCCTGGGACGACATGGCGACTGGTGAGGGAAACGTGGAGCTGATGAGGGGAATTCCCCTCTGGCCGAAACCGCGGCGCGTGTGCACCGTCAAGCTATGTATACCACCATTGTCGTGCCCTATGACGGCTCACGGCACAGCGCCTGTGCCCTCCCCGTGGCGGCTGCCCTCGCGAAGCGCACCGGCGCGCGCATTGCCGTAGTCATCGTTCACGATCCCAGCGCCTACATCCCGTTCGTGCCGGGAGAAGTCGCCATTCCCGTCTACGACCAGGAGCTGGTGCAGCTGCACCGCGACCGGGACGCCGCCGCGCTCGCGGACGCCGTGGCCGACCTTCGCGCCAAGGGGGTGACGGCCGAGGGGTTCGTGCTCGACGGGACCGTGGTTGAGGCTCTCGAAGAATACGTCGCGAGCCACGGCACGGATCTGGTCGTGATGACCACCCACGGGCGCAGCGGCTTCGAGCGGTTTCGCCTCGGCAGCATGGCCGCGGCCTTCCTCACCCGCTCCACGGTGCCGGTACTGCTCGTGCGCGGGTCGGGCAGTGAACCGCAGGGCGAGGAGCCGCCCCTGCCCAGCGGTCAGCTGCTGTGCACGCTCGACGGTTCCTCCTTTGCCGAAGCCGTCCTGCCCCACGCCCGGCGCTTCGCCGAGGTGACCGGCATGACGATGCACCTGGTGGCCATCACGGTGCCGCACGCGATTTCGATGGCCCCGTTTGGCACCGAGGCGCTCCTCGCCGACGACAGCGCGCTGAGCGCCGAAGAGCATGTGCGCGAGGATTATCTGCATCGCATCGCCGAGCACTGTCCTCCAGGCACGACCGTGCGGGCCATTACCGACATGAGCGTCGCCCGGGGCATTCTCGATGCCGCGGCCGAGAGCACGTGCGGGGCCATTGCGATGGCCACCCACGGCCGCGGCGGACTGAAGCGACTGGTGCTGGGAAGCGTAGCGGACGAAGTGATCAGGCACGCGGAAACGCCGGTGCTCGTGTTCCGGCCGCCTCAGAGTTGAGCGGTGAGATTCGCGAAGCGAGCCTGAGAGTCGAGGGGCGAGGATGAGAGGTGCGCTTGGATAGAAGCGAGAGGCCAGCGTTCTCGAGGTGAGAAGCGAGCGCGTGCGGCCTCGCTTTTCACCTCTGGCCAGCCGACGTCTCGCTTCTATCCGGGCGCACTTCTCGTTCTGCTCGGTCGACTCTCCCGCTGAGATCTCAGATCTGAGCGGTCAGCGGTGAGAACATCGCCGGCGCCAGCCACGGCGCCAGCGCGTACGCGACCATGGGCTCGTATGCCCGCTGCCGGTCCACGAGCCCCGCGGTCAGGATGCCCACCGCTCCCTTGCCGTGTTTGGTACCGCTGGTGCGCGCCTCCGCATCCATGGCGTATCCCAGCTCCTCGCCGGCGCGAATGCGCGCGGCCACGCGCGCGGGGAGCGGCATGCTGAGCGAGCCGCCGAGTCCTTCGCGACCGTCGCGGTCGACGACCACAGCCCACGCGCAGCTGCGCAGTTCACCGGTGGGGAGCTCGACAACGCCGCCCTCGAGCCCGATACCCAGCTGCGCCTCGGGGGTGGCCGCGAGCGCCGCGCGTGCGCGCTGCCGGGCACCAGCCTGCGTTTCCTCATCACCGAACGGCTGGTCAGGGACCCCACTGGGGACCGCAATCCCCGTGACCTGCACCACTGAGGCCACTCGGGCCAGGATCGCCGTGGCGGCGGCGATCTTTACGGGATTGGTGGACCCCACCACTGCATAGTGAAGCCAGGGAAGCACGACGTCGGACATCGGGAGCAGGAATGTGAGGAAGTAACCGGCAACCGCCTTGCTTGCAGGCACGTGGACAAGTAACCTCTCTCGATCCGTCTCCACCATATGCCCGCTTCCGCCACCGACATGCGGCGGGCCGATTCGCGCGATCGACTTCCGGGCCCAGTCCCTCCGAGAACGCGACTCTGGCTCGACTTCGTCAACACGGACGCCGCCGCGCAAATGCCCGGGGGCGATTTGTTGCGCGATTTTGAGGCATTGCTGGCGTGGCTGAAACAGGAGGCCGCCGTGGATGAGGAGCGTGCGGCCGGGATCCGGCGACGTGCCGTGCTGCAGCCGGCAGCGGCCGCCGCGGCGCTGGTGGATGCCCGCCGTGTCCGGGCCGCCCTGCGCGCCCTCGCCGAGCGCGGTGAAGCGCAGGACAAGGTGCGGGAAGACGCCGTGGTGGAAATCAATCGCGTGCTGGGGCGAAGTGCCGGTACGCGACGGCTCGATCCCGATCCCGCGACCGGCGGCTACGTGCGCAATTTCGTGCCCACGGGGGATGCCTTCGCGGGACTCATGATCCCCATCGTGGAGTCGGCCGCCGATTCCCTCATCGGCAGCGAACTACCGCGCGTGCGCCGCTGCGCCGACCCCCGTTGTCATCGGGTCTTTCTCGACGGCACGAAGAACGGGCTACGACGCTGGTGCGACATGGGCACGTGCGGCAATCGCGCGAAGGCGGCGCGACACCGCGCCCGCCACGGCGACGCCAGGTGATGGCCGCTCAGCCGCGCGCATGACCACGCCGCGCACGCCGTCCCGCGCCGTCGAGGCCGTGACGCCGCCGCCCACGGCCGACCTCACACTCGAGCGCGGCTTCGTGGCCTCGCTCCGGTGGCTGGTAGCTGAGGGCGATGCGCGGGGCGTGCGACGCATCGCCGTGGAACTGCGCGCGCTGCGCGAAGCGCTGGCCACCCTCGACGAGACACGGACCGCGCGCGACGAGCAGCTGCGGCGCTCTTCCGAACTCGATCGCGAACTCCAGGCCGCGCTCGCGATGCTCGGCCCGGGGACGGCCGTCGACGGGAATGGCACATTGGTGCAGCGGCTCATGCGCCTGCGCGAGCGCCTCGCCGAAGACACCGCCACGCGCCGGCAGCTCACGCTCGAGCGAGACGCCTGGCGGGCCATGTGCACCTTGCTCACGCATACGCGCGCGGGCGCGCAGGAGCTGATCGAGCACACGGAGTACGAGCGGGATCACGCCGTGGCGCAGCTCACGGTGATGCAGGAGCGCGTCATGGAGCTGACCGTGTTGCACGACGACGCCGCGGCCCAAGCGCACGTGGCCCGGCAGGAGCTCGCCGATCTACGCGAGCAGTTGCGGCAATGGAGTGGAACGGTAGAGCGCGCGCTCGCGGCGCTGGCGAGCGGGGCGAGAGAACTCGCGGACTGAGCGCCCGACGGTTACGCGCTCATCAGCGTGGTCACCGACGGGCTCATGACGGCGCGCACGACCGACTCCTTGAGATAGCCCATCTCGACGGCGTAGTTGGCCAGCTTGCGCTGCAGCAGGCGGCGACCGCGGAAGAGCCGCGACTTCACCGTGCCTTCCGGTACGCCGAGCACGTTGGCGATTTCGGCGTAGCGCAGCCCCTGCAGGTCGCTCAGGACGACGGCCGAGCGATACTCCTCGGGGAGCGAGCGGATGGCACGCGTGATCTCTTCATCGAGGAACGAGTCGTAGAACTTGCTCTCGGGATCGGCCTCGCCGACTGCCTCGAAGAGCGCCCATCCCTCGGTATCCTCGGGCTGCTGCACTTCGCGCGCATCGATGCGGCGCTTGCGGCTTACGAAGACATGATAGAGGATCGTGAAGAGCCAGGCGCGGATGTTCGTCCCGAGGTGGTACTGCTCCCAGCGCTCGAGGGCGCGCAGGAGTGTGTCCGACACGAGGTCCTCGGCGTCGTCGCGTGACCGGGCGAGTTTGAGCGCGAAGGAATACAGCGCATCCAGGTGCACCAGCGCTTCGCGCTCGAACTGCGCACGGCGGGCAGCACGATCGGCCAACGACGCGGCCTCGGCCCGTTGGGCCGTCTTCGCGTCGTCGCGCATCGTCGTCTGCTCCATCACTGTGTCGTCCATGCTCACCATGATCCGTCTCCAAGGGGTCGCACTCGCGACCATCGCGTCATCCTGTCACCGAAGAGACCGACATGTCCCTTCTTGTGTTCTCGATCCATACCCGTTTGAGGCTGCCGGAGGCCTACTCGAGATTCCGGCTGTTCTGCAGGACCGCGCCGTCGCGGACATGCATGGCGATGAAGCGTTTGAGATCGGCCGCGATCCCCTCGAGCACCGAGAGATCACGTTTTACTCGCGTCATGAGCACGGCACCCTCGAGTGCCGCGATAATGAACCGCGACAGGCGCACCGCATCCACATCGTCGTGCAGCTGCGGGCGCGCTTCCCAGAGCAACGAGCGGATCTGACTGGCCCATCGCTCGAACACCGCCTCGATACGCACTCGGAACCCCTCGTGCGCATCGGCCAGCTCGGCGGCCAGGTTGCCGAACGGAGACCCCCGACGGCCACCACTCTCCGACTGCAGGGCGACCACGGCGTCGATGAACAGATTCAAACGCTCCAGCGGATCGATCATCGGTTCACGCAGGATCGCCAGACCACGCTCGGCAAACCGCTCGAACTGCCGATTCAGTACCTCGTAGCCCAATTCCTCCTTGGACTTGAAGTAGTGATAGAAGTGGCTCTTGCCACTCAGCTTCGCCCCCTTGATCACGTCATCCACCGAGGTGGACGTGAACCCGCGCTCGGAAATGAGCGTGGCGGCGGCGTCGAGGATCTGCGTGCGTCTGTCTGACATCGTGGGCATATGATAGGACCATACGGTCCTATGCGCAAGAGTGACTTTTCCTGAGAATCAACACATTATATCACAGTCACTTAGGCCAGCCCATCCATTTTCCGCCGAGCGGTGCATCCTTCCGTGGAATCCATCAAATTAGGACCGATCGGTCCTAACGAAGAATCCCCGCCGAACATGGCGCCCCGCCTCGTCGAGGTTGTGCGGACCTACCTCAGCCTCCCGAGCCTCGCCGACCTCCAACCGTCATCGGCGCCCGCACTGGCGGTGCGCCTCGAGCGACTCGATCCCTGCCCCGTCGACCACTGGCGCGCGTTGTACGCCCAGATCGGTGCCCCATGGCACTGGCACGACCGGGACGCCTGGGAAGACGAGCGTGTCCAGCAGCACCTCGCCCGCGCCGAGGTACAGGTCTACCGGCTCGTCGTTGATCCCGATGGCGGCGTGTCTACGACCGCCGGATTTCTCGAACTCGAACGCCACCAGGATGGAGCGACGGAGATCGTCTACCTCGGCATCGATCGCACCGTCTTCGGCCGGGGCATCGGCGGGTGGTTGCTGACCGAAGCCGTGCGCCTCGCGTTTGCCGACGGTGCCAATCGTGTGTGGTTGCACACGTGCACGCTCGACGGCCCGGCGGCGTTGCCGAACTACCAGCAGCGCGGCTTTCGGATCGAACGCACCGAGACGTACGAGGCGACGCTGCCAACTTGAGGCGGCGGCACGGGGAAAGGCGGGAGGTAACGGCGGGCCGTAACGGCGGGCCGTAACGGCGGGCCGTAACGGCGCTGACCAGCAGACGGCAGACGGCAGGAACCACAGCACGCAGTCACGGAGGAGTGTGGTAGAACAAAACGGGCGCCACCGCTTCGCGGGGCGCCCGATTTCCTTTGCGGTGGGGACATCGGCGGCGCGCGAAGCGCAGACCGCCGCTTTCCTAATTTCTCCCCAACTGCGTGCTGTAGTTCCTGCCGTCTGCCGTCTGCAGTAAAGGCGCAGTCACCCCCCGCAGTTACCGCCGCTTTCTCCCCGGATGCCGCCCCCCTCCACCCTTGCGGTACCCGCCGCCCGGCTTCCCCCCGCGGCTCCACTCACCGCGATTCCCCTCGCCGCGACGCTCTCCGCGTCTCCCACCTTCGGCGGCGCCCCGCTTCCGCGCATCGTGCGCCGCGCGCTCCTCATCGGTGAACGGCAGATCGAGCTTGTCCTGCAGTTCCAGCAGATCGTCGGCGCGTACGGAGCCGCGCTGGCCTCGCGGTACCACGAAGCGCAGCGCACGATCGAGCGTTGGCAACTCTTCTGTCACCATCGTGCGCGCCACCTTCTCGGGTAACCGCAGCCGCGCCACGGGCACGCTCCCGCCATCGTGTTCTTCCACGTCGTAGTCGATGCTCACCGTACGATCGCGGATCTCCACCGCGCCCGGCAGCGCACGCGCCGCGGCCAGCTGCGCGTCGCTTACCCAGTCGCGACGGTCGAGCAGCATGGGCAATGCGCGGATCTCTTCCCAACTCGTGGCCTGCCCCATGCGCGCCTCGTACCACGCCGTGAGCTCTGCCTGCCCGAGCCGCGGTGTGATCCCGCCGAGGCGTCGCCACACTTCACGTACCTCTTCCACGATGGGCTGATTGCGCCGCACCGCGCTGTGGCGGAGTTCACTGCGCGCCGCCGCTTCCGCCAACAGATGACGCGCCCCCTTGGCATACTCCGGCGGAAACACCGGCAGTGGCTCGCTCTCGCGCGAAAGCTCGAACCCGTAATAGGTCACGCGACGACGCAGCAGCACCGGCGAGTGCTTGCGATCGGCATCGAGGGCAAGCTCGGGCTCGTGGCGATGCGCATGCTGACGGACAAGATCCATCGACAGCTGCGTGCCCTCGATGGCCGCGCGCGGAATACCGTGGCGATCGGCGAAGTAGCGCAGCGAACCCGCCACCGCGCCCCACGACCCGCACACACTCGTCTTGGACACCCGCGCCTCGTGTCCGTCGACGGTCTCTTCCTCGATCACGAGATCGAAGGGCATGTAGCGAGCCAGCAATTCGCCAAAACGCCGATGCATGGCCGCGCCCGCGATGGGCAGCGTCTGCGGCAAGGGCATACCCACGCTGCGATACACGCTGGCCATCGCCAGCGCGGCATCCTCCAGCGCCTTCACCAATACGCCGCGCTGCTCGGCCCAGTGCGCGATGCGCTCGGCCTCGAACAGATGCCGCGGCAGCCCATACACCTCACCGATATACCCGGCCACGCGGAATCCTTCCGCATACAGGTTGTACGCCGTGAGATGATCGCTGCCGCGTACGACGAGCCCCTCGAGATCACGCCCTTCGCGCGTCATGCGATGGAGACTCTCCACGCCACTCATCACGGCGAGCGCCGGCAGCAGGTCGTCGTCGCCGTTCACGATCAACTCGCCCCACGCACGCTCTACCGGCAACGCCTCCACGGCACGCCCGTAGGCGGTGAGGCGACCGTTCTCCACCAGGCCGCGCTCCTCGAGCAACGTGAGCGCCTTGCGATACGACGCACGATCGAGCGGCACCGGCAGGTCGAGCGAATCGGCGCGCACCCCGAGATCGGCGCAGGTGAGCGCCACGCGTTCACTGTCGCCGGCAAGCTGAAACTCGGGTTCGGTCGGGCGCAGTGCCTCGAAGCGGATATCGCGATCGCTCAGGATGTACACGCGGCCGCCTTCCACGCGCCCGTGCACGCGTCCCGCCATCTGCAGGATTTCGTTGGCGCCGAGGTGCACGCGCGTGAGCACGTTGCGCCCGCGATCGATGAGATTGGTGAAGCGCGTGTCGTCGATGATGACCGTATCGAGCCCCGGCACATTGAGCGCACTCTGCCCCGCCGCCGTCATGGCGATGAAGAACGGCTTGGGTACCGCGCCCTCGAGGAACGGGCGAATCACGCGGATGGGCTCACCGCCGTGATAATGCGCCGCCGTGATGCGAGGGAAGCGATGTCGCACCCATTCAGCCGCTTCCTCCACACTCGCACGCGTGGGAAGAAAGATCGCCACGCCGCGTTCACTGCGCGCGAGCTTCTGCAGGAAGCGCTCGTCGAGGAAGGTGAGCGGCTGCTTGCGCTCCACTTCCACTTTCGCGGCCTTCGTGGCGTCGAACGCCGTCACCTGGAGCACGTCGGCGCTGTCGAGATAGCGCGAGTAGAACGAAGGATCGACCGTGGCCGACAGCCAGATGAAGCGGCATCCCACGCGCTTGCCCAGCGCGAGACACAGCTCGAGCTCAGCGCTCGTCTGGTGAATCTCGTCGACGATGAGCGTGTCGGTGGGATGGATGTCGCCATCCTGGAACCAGCGACGCGCAATACCGGTGGTGATGATCACCACGTTCCACGTGGGCGTTTCCGGTGTGGCTTCGCGCTCGCGGTTCACCACGCCGACACGGATGTCCGTGGTGCCGAGGATCGTTTCGGCGATGGGGCGAATGGCGAGTGTCTTGCCGGTGCCCGTGCCGGCCACGATGCCGAAGCCCTCGCCGCTCGCCGCGAGGCGCCGCAGGTCATCGCCGCGCGTGCGCTCGAGGAACGTCTCGATGTGCAGCCCTACGGCGAGCTCGATCGTCTCACACGCCGCGCGCGTGGGCGCGATGACGATGATGCGGCCGGTGGCGGGCTTCGACGCGAGGAAGGTCTCGCGGTCGGGCGGCAGATAGCGGTCGGTGGTCTGTCTCACGTCTGCAATCTACCCCGGATTGCTGCGTGGGTCGCGCCAGGACCACTCAGCGCTGGATGAGCTTCACCCGCTGCCCGTTCTTGAACACTTCCACCCGATCGGCCCGGCCATCGCGGTTCATATCGGTCCATACCTGCAGCAGCTCGCTGTTGCCGTCGAGGAAGAGCGCCCGCCACGGGACCCCGCCGCGCCCCTGATCGGGGATCCGCACGATGAACTCGTTGGTGCCGAGCCACTGCATGATCTCGGTGCTCGGCCGTCCCTGCACGACGTCGAGGGCGCTGCGCATGCTCGGCAGCACCTGCGGATACGCGCGCGACGCGAATTCCGGGAGGTCATCGCACCGGCCGTCCTTGTCGCGATCGGTGCACACCGGCGGTCCGTAGCGGAGATCATCGCACCAGCCATCGCCGTCCCGGTCGAGACAGGTGGAGCTGCCATAGCCCGGCGGCGGCGCGGTCTGATTGAAGTAGCGCGGATCGTTGACCGCCCCCGGCACCACCACTCCGCCCTGGGTCACGTACCCGCCAGATGACCCCATTGGCCCTGGATGTGACGGCAGACCACTCGGATACGAAGAAGCCGGCGCGCTGGTCGCCGGCCGGTCGCCATGGAGCTGCTCGTCGGTAATCTTCTTGGCCTCCCACGCGTCGCGCGCGCGGGTATCGACCTGCGAAAGGTCGGGCGGCACGAGCGGCGGCCCCTTCTTGTCGGTGCTGCGCAGGCTCTTGACGGGGAGGTCGTCGACCTTCTTCCCCTTCGCCTTGTCCTCCCCGTAGATGACCCGACCGTTGGCAGGACGGTTGCGCACGGCCGAGGCACAATCGGTTGGGGCCGGCTGCTGCTGCGGCGGCACGCCTTCAACCCACACGCGGCACATCCCCGCCGGTGGCAGGTACTCGCGGGGTACGCCGGCTTTGTCGCTGTCGCGGTCCTTCTCCTTGTCGCGGGCCTGCCCGAAGGCCTGACCAACCGGGGCCACCAACGCGAGCACCGCGACCGCCAGGAAGAGGCGCCACGGAGCGGTGATGCGCGGTCGCGGCGAGCGCGACGCCATGGAATTCGGGAGTAACGTCACGGGCACATCCTCCAGCAGTGGCCGGCGCGTATCCAGGGTGGACCGCATCCGACCGCCTGCCGTCGTCAGGGGCAGGGGGCATGCCATCCCCGTCCATCCACGGCCGGGTCGCCCTAAGTATCGGTAGTACGGTACCCTAGGGACAGGGGGAGGATCCGCAAGGGCGCGAACGTGTCCAGGCGGGGGGACAGGGGGTGTCCCCGCTGATATCTGCGCCCCGGGACTTGAGAGAAAGAATCGAGGCGCCAGCGTGCGAACCGAGCCCGGATAGAAGTGAGCGCGAGGACTCTCGAAGTGAGAAGTGAGGGGCCTACTCGCTTCTCACCTCGAGACCGCTGACCTCTCACTTCTATCCGAGCACACTTCTCCCTCTGAAACCTCGCCGCTCAGTCTCGCCTCTCTCGCGTCTCCCCGCCTCGAGTCTCGATCAGTCCCCAAAGCTGATGCCGATCATGCGCGCCGTCTGCACGACATCGTGCTTCGGGTCTACGCGCTTCGTCTCACGCAACACTTCCTCGATCGGGATCGGCACAATGTGTGGGGACTGCAGCGCCACCATGTGCCCCCACTTCTTGTCGGCCACGGCCTGCACGGCCGCGGCACCGAAGCGCGTGGCGAGCAGACGGTCGTACCCCGTGGGCGATCCCCCGCGCTGCAGGTGCCCGAGCACCATCGAGCGCGTTTCCTTACCGGTCTGCTGCTGGATGTCGTAGGCCAGGCGTTCGGCAACGCCGCCCAGACGGCGGTCCTGCCCCGGCAGCGACGCCCCGATGATGGACTCGTTCCCCCCCTTGGGCTTCGAGCCTTCCGCCACCACGACGATGCTGAAGCGCTTTCCGCTCGCATCGCGCTCCATGATCTTCTCGCACACCTTGTCGAGTTCCCACTCGATTTCGGGGATGAGGATCACATCGGCCGTGCCCGCCACCCCGGCGTGCAGCGCGATGAAGCCGGCCTCGCGCCCCATCACTTCCAGCACCATCACGCGGTCGTGCGACTCGGCCGTGGTGTGCAGCTTGTCGATCGCTTCCATCGCCGTGTTCACGGCGGTGTCGAAGCCGAACGTGGTGATCGTCCCGGCCACGTCGTTGTCGATGGTCTTGGGCACACTCACCACCCGCACGCCCTTGGCCTGCAGCTGTTGTGCGATTTTCAACGAGCCGTCGCCGCCGATGGAGATGATGGCCTCGATCCCCAGGTTGCGGGCGTTCTCGACCAGCTCGTCGGAGCGGTCGACGTGCTGCCAGCTCCCATCCGGCTGCTGGATGGGGTAAGAGAACGGGCTGCCGCGATTGGTGGTCTTGATGATGGTACCACCCTGACTCGCGATGCCGCGGACACTGTCCACCGTGAGCGGCACGATCTCGTCTTCGCCCAGCAGCCCGGCAAAACCACGCTTGATGCCCAGGACGTCCCAGCCACGGGTGCGCGCCGACAGGACGGCGGCCCGGATAACGGCGTTCAGGCCCGGGGCGTCACCGCCGCCGGTGGAAATGGCAATCCGCATGTTTCTGAAAATAACGTGGGTGATGGGGTGAGCCCCAATGTACCCACGGGGCGTGAATAGGGGAGAAGGGGGAAATGCGCCGAAATGGCACAATCCGGCGGTTTTCGGTAACGGACGGAGGATGATCCGGGTGCATCCTGGAACCGGTTCGACGAGCGCCGTGTCGACGTCCTCTGCGCCTCCCTCCGCCCCTCCCCCTCGCCCCCATGCTCCGCCCCGGCTCCACTTCCCTCGAACAACTCCTCGTTCTCACCATCCTCGGCATCCTCGCCACCCTGACTCTGGCGGGCGGCGCGCCCCTGCTCGAGGCCGCCGCCGTGGAAACCGCCGCGCGCGAATCCACCGCGCTCTTCGCCCTGGCGCGTGATCACGCCCTGTCGGCCGGCGAACGCACGGCCGTGCACCTCGACGGCGCCGGCGGACGGGTCATCGTGCACGCCGGCCCCGATACCCTGGCCACCGCCGATTTCGCCGAGCGGGGCGTGCACGTGGCGGCTACCCGGGACTCCATGGCCTACGCCCCAGACGGGCTCGGACTCGGCGGCGCCAACCTGCGCCTCGTGCTCTCCAGAGGCGCGCGCGCGGACACGATCATGGTGTCGCGACTTGGGCGCGTCGAATGGCGGTGATCCGATGTCGGACCGCCGGCACTCGACGCGGTTACGTACCGAAGTCGAACCCCGGTACCGACACTCGCGGGATCTCCTGCCCGATCACGCGTTCGATGGTGCGCACCATGCCGATCTCTTCCGCGCTCATGAACGTGTACGCGTCCCCGGTGCTCGCCGCACGGCCGGTACGACCGATACGGTGCACGTAGTCTTCCGGCTGCTGCGGCACGTCGAAGTTGATCACGTGCGTGATGCCGCTGATGTCGAGCCCACGCTGGGCGATATCGGTAGCCACCAGCACCCGCAGCTTGCCGCTCTTGAAATCTTCCAAGGCGGCCATGCGCTCACGCTGCGACTTGTCGGCGTGCATCGCGCCCGCCTGAATGCCCGCCTGCGACAGATCGCGCACCACGCGGTCGGCGCCACTCTTGGTGCGCGTGAACACCAGCACCGAGTCGTGCTCGTCGGCCTTGAGCAGGTGCACCAGTAGGTCGTTCTTCCGATGCCGGGGCACCGGGTACACCGCGTGCGTCACCGTCTTTGCCGCACCGGACCGGCGACCCACCTGCACCACCACCGGCTTGCGCAGGTACTTGCGGCCGAGTGCCTCCACTTCGGGGGGCATGGTGGCGGAGAAGAGTAGCGTCTGGCGATAGCGCGGAATCTGTTCGACGATGCGGTTGATCTGCGGCGCGAAGCCCATGTCGAGCATGCGGTCGGCTTCGTCGAGCACGAGCGTCTCGAGGTACGTGAAGTCCACGTTCCGCTTCTCGAGATGATCGAGCAGGCGGCCAGGGGTGGCCACGACCACATCCACGCCGTTGCGGAGCGCGCGCTCCTGCGGCTCGTAGCCCACGCCGCCGTACACCGGAATACAGTCCACCGGCGCGTGCTTGGAGTATTTCCGCACGCTCTCCTCCACCTGCAGGCACAGCTCGCGGGTGGGGGTGAGCACGAGCACGCGGGTACGGCGCGGACCGCCCAGCAGGCGATGCACCATGGGCAGCGTGAAGCTGGCGGTCTTGCCGGTGCCCGTCTGCGCCAGCCCGATGAGGTCCCGCCCCGTCAGGGCGAGCGGAATGGCTTCGCGCTGAATGGGGGTCGGGCGCTCGTACCCGGCTTCCCGCAGGGCGTCCAACAGGGGCGCTGCCAGCCCCAGATCGGCGAAGGTTACATCGCCGACAAGCGTATCAGGATCGATGACTGTCATGTATAGCCAAGAAACATAACACCCCTCGCGACGAACGGTGGGACGAACCGCGATCGGCCGTCCCACCCGCGCGGGTCAGCTGAACTCGAGGGAGCGCCCCGCCAGCTTCGCGATGAGGGCCAGCCGGAACGTCACGTCGGCCGACAGCGCCTCCGCGTCATGGGCGCCGGGCTCTGGGGCGCTGTCGTGCAGGGGGAGCCCCGGCCAGGCCCAGGGCGGCACCTGATCGGGCATGCTCATGGAGCGTGGCGGCGTCCAGATGCCGCGCCGGCCGCGATCGTCGAGAGTGCGATCCAACAGCTTGACCCACCCTTCGTGACGCCCGAGGAAGCCGAGTCGGGCCATTGTTTCCAGCCAGCCCACCGCGCTGGGCATGTCGCCGTCGAGTGCGCTACGGGTGCTGAGGAAGTCGCCGAGCACCAGATGAGACTGCTCCACGAGATGCGCCCCGACCTGCTGCACCGGGGCCTGCCGTGGCCAGGGCTGGGTGATCCACTCGTACAGGCGATCCATGAACACGGCATGCTCGCTGCGGAACTGCGGCATGTGGGCCAGCATCACCAGCAGATGAAACGACGGCGCGGCCACCTCGACCGGCAACACGTGCTGATTGCCGATCCGCATCCACGGCTTCGCCGCGAGCGGCGAACGGAGAAACGCATCAACCCGATCGATGAGCCGACGGGCCGCCCCCCGCAACCGGGGGTCGCTCTCAAAGCCCGCCTGCGCCAGTGCGCATGCCGCGGCCTCGCGCAGCAGCAACCGCCCGCGGCGCACGAGATCCTCGTCGTCACCGTCGGGGCGGAGTTCGGCCAACAGCGTGGGGTCGTTGTCTTCGGCCAGCAACCGGAACAACAGCCGCCGGGTGGCGAGCATCCCGGGCGCCTCGAGGTCCCACCCGAGCTCGAGCAGGCGCCGGAAGGCGGGGATGGTCCCCACCCCCACGAGCTGCGAGCCGCTGGGGACACTCAGCATGCCGGCCGCCCAGGTGCCGTCACGGTCCTGCATGCCCAGCAGTTGCCAGCCAGCGCGGCTGGCATACGGCAAGCGCGCCAGCCCCGGTTCCGGCACTCGGAGGCCGGCGACCTCATGCAGCACCCGCAATTGGACAGCCGGTGCGCCGTGATCAAGCAGCCAGGTCACGGGAATGAGCACCGGGGGCGGTGGCGGCGGTGGCGGCACGAACACCGGCCGCGACACGGTGAACTCGCCGGGGACCAGTGCGGTATCGAAGTCCGCCAACGGTGGAATCGAGGGAGGAATGGTCACGATGCCGGTATTGTACGCCCCGATCCGGGGTCCGCCAGAGGGGCGAGGCGTTCCTTAACGGTTTCGGCGGGGGATACGTCTATATCTGGAGGCGTCGGACACGTCGCAAAGGCGTCGTGTGCCGGCTTCACCCCACCCACCGATCCCAATCATGAAGAACTCGCTTCGAGTCATCGCCGCCGTGGCGGCCCTCGCGATCGCCACGCCGGCCTTCGCCCAGGGCGGCGGCATGGGCGGCATGCAGATGTCCCCCGAGCAGCGAATCGCCCGTCAGAAGGAGATGCTCTTCCAGGGCATCACCCTCTCGGCGGCCCAGTCGGCCAAGGCCGATACCCTCATCATGCAGGGCATGCAGAAGCAGATGGAAGCCATGCAGGCGGCCCGTTCGGGCGGCGGGGACATGGCGTCCATGCGCGAGCAGATGCAGAAGATGAACGCCGACCGTAACGAGGCGCTCAAGGGCATCCTCACGAGCGACGCCGACAAGGCCAAGTTCGAGGAGAACCTCAAGAACATGCCGCAGGGGCGTCGCGGCGGCGTCTGAGCCGCAGCGCACCGCTCACGGGTAGCGAGCACGGGGCATCGGCATCACGCCGGTGCCCCGCTGTCATTTCCGGCATCCCGACTCCGCATTAGCGTTGAGGGCAATGGCGAACGCGGCCAACCCTCGGCGCCGGCGCACCTGAGTGCGCGGCGAGTTCGTGGACCTCGATGGGGTCCGGTTGTACTGCTATGCCTTCGGCCAGCGCGGCGTGGGGCATCCCATCGTGCTCGTGCACGGGTCATTCACGTCGTCCCACCTGTGGCAGGACGTCCTGCCGCGTCTCCCCAAGGGACACCGGGTGCTGGTGCTCGACCTGTTGGGCCACGGCCGCAGCGATCCGCCGGGGACACACGCCATGACCGTGGCCGCCCACGCGGCCCGGTTGGAGCGATTGCTCGACGTGATGGGCGTGCGCGAGGTGATGCTCGTGGGCCACGGCATGGGGGCAGCCATCGCGGCCCGCGTGGCGCATGAACACCCCGAGCGCATCGCACACCTCATGCTCGTGAACCCCACCCTGCTCGCCGGCAACGCGGCCGAGGGGCTGCTCAACCGGCGGGTGCGGCGGGTGGCGTCGATGGTGTGGTTATGGAAGCGCCTGGCGCCCGCGTGGCTCGCGTCCGCCCTGCACTCGGTGCTGCTCCCCTGCTTCGCGCATCGCGACACGGGGGCGCGGTCGCTAGACGTGTATCTCAAGCCGTTCCGCCTGCGCGAGGGGCGCGATGCCGCCTGCGCGCAGCTGTCGGCGCTGCAACGCTCGCGTGGCGACACGGTCGAGGCGCTGGCGTCGGGTGCCATCCGGTGTCCCACTGCCCTCGTGCTCGGTGACAGCGATCCTTTCCTCGACGACGCGCGCAGTGCTCGCGTGATGGACTGGGTGAAGACCGCCACCAATGGTACCGCTACCGTTCACACGCTCCCCGGCGTCGCCCATGTCGCGCCGGAGGAGGCACCCGATCGCCTGGGCACCCTCGTGGGCGAGCTCATTTCCCGCTGACTTTTTTTCATGACCGACCGACTCGATACCATGCGCGCAATGGCCGCGCGGCAGCCCAACAACGCGCTCGTGCGCTTCGGACTCGCCAACGAACTGCTCAAGGCCAACCTGCTCGAGGAGGCGGCCACCGAACTCGCGGCGTATCTGGCGGCCTACGACGACGAGGGCAACGGGTGGCTGCGCTATGCCGATGCGCTCACCGCGCTGGGTCGGCCCGACGAGGCGCGGGCCGCCTGTCAGAAGGGTATGGAGGCCGCCGCCCGCTACGGCCATGGGTCGATGGTTCAGGAATTCGAAGAGCGAGGTTACTGATGCGAATGCGGCACGCCTGACGGCGCCCGACGGCGCGCCACATTCCGGTGATTACGCTCACGAAGATCGAGGGCGGGTCCGGTGGCCCGTTGCGGGCCGTAGCGCTGGTACCGATGACGACCGCCCATTGACGCGCTTCCGGCGAGGGCGTCGATTCGGCACATGACTGCTTCCCGTCGCGACTTCGTTCGCCAGATCGGCCTGGGACTCGCCAGCGCCGCCGCCGCCGCCGACGCGCTGAGTGCCCAGGCCACCTCGACGCGAAGCGGCTCGGAACGCCTGCTCGTCGAAAACCCCCATCATCCGACACCGGCGCCGGTCGGGGTGGACCGCCTGCCACTCGCCTGGTATCAGGCCCAGTCGCGCCGGCTTCGCGAACAGGTCCGCGATCGTGGGGTCGATGTGGTGCTGCTGCAGAGCGATGTGAATCTCGTCTACTTCACCGGCTGCTTCCGCGGCAGTGGCGAGCGCACGACGTGGGCCATGATGCCCACGCGGGAGGCCGATTCGGTGTACTGGTTTTCGCCGGCCATCGATCGCGACCTGATCACGTCGTGGTGGTGTACGGAGAACGAGTACTACTTCTGCTATCCGCATGCAGAGGGCGGGTTCCCCAACCGCGGGGAGCTCACGAAGGGCGCCCGGGTCGATCTGTGGGCGTGGGTCCTCGGCAAACTCGCCGCGAAGGGCCTGGGAGACGTGACGATCGGGCTCGATCGCGAATTGACACCATCGGCGCAGCGCACCTTTGAGCGGGTGCTCCCGAACGCCAAATGGGTCGACATCAGCGACGCGTGCCTTCGCATGCAGATCATCAAGACGCCGGAAGAGATCGCCCTCACGCAGCGGGCGTACCGCTACTTCGATCTCGTGCACTGCTTCGCGCGTGACTATCTCCTCGAGCATGGCACGCGCGCCACGGATTATCAGGTGGGACAGGCGTTGTCGCAGTACGGGATCAATCTCATGATGCGCGATGTGCGACGTGACGGGCGTCCGCACACGGCCGTGGGCATGGAGGTTACCGGCCACTACGTGCGCACCGGTGTCGCCACGGCGTACCCGCACCCGAACCAGTTCTTTCACGCCCCCATTCGCAAAGGGCAGCCGGTGTACGTCAATTGCGATATCCTGCTCGGCGGGTACGGCGGCGAAGGCTATCGCAACTACATTCTCACGCCGTCCAACGCGGCGCACGATCGCATGTGGCAGGTGGTGGCCGACACCGTACAGATGATCGTCGAAGAGACGAAGCCGGGGGCAGTCTGCTCCGATATCGCCTACAAGGTGCACGCGTATCAGATCAAGCAGGGGATGCAGGAGTACATCTACCATCGCCCAGGCCATGGGCAAGGGCAGAACTTCGTGGGGCATCAACCACCGTTTCTCGCGCTCGGTGACCACTCCGTGGTCGAAGAAGGCATGACCTTCTCGGTGGAGCCCGGGCTCTACGACGAAAAGAACGGCATCGGGATCAATCCGAGTGATCGGCTCGTCGTACTCAAGGACCGGGCCGTGCTGATGAGCCGGATTCCCTTCACGAAAGAGTGGAGCTATCTCGACGTCTGACGACCGTCAGAGCCGGCGGCTCTCTTCGGCGGCATCGAGTACGTAGCCCAACTCACGCGACACCGCGCGCGCTTCCTGCGTGGCGCTCGTCACGTCGGCGGCGGCGTTCACGCCGAGGGTGCGTAGCTTCACGATGTCGAAGCGGAGACTGCGCAACGCCATGCTCGCGCTGTCGAGTTGCCGGCGCATGGTGTCACGGCGCGACTCCAGATCTTCGAGCGACGCCAGCTGACGGGTGAGCAACGACAGGCGACGCTCACGGTCGGGGCTCTGCTCCGGCTCGGCCTCCAGCACCGCGATACGTGCCCGCAAGTCGGCACGTGCCCCGCCAGGCAAGTCACGATCGAGACGCTCGAGACCGCTGGCCAGGCTGCCGATGCGCTCCAACAGCGCGTCGGCCGTTGGCTCCACATCGGGCACGAGCGCCTTGTCTTCGACTGAGAGCCCATTGGTGATCTCGGCAATCACAAGCCGATCATCGCACGCGTTGCGCACGCTGTCGCCGTAGGCCGACTGCGCCACGGCGCCGGCGGTCTTGTCCACCAACTCGGCGAGGCGCACATGGTGCGGACGGGTGTCCCTCGCGGACGGCGCACTGCGCCAGCCGTCGCTCAGCGCGGCCACGGGCGAAACACCCATGCGCCGCAGTTTGAGCGCGTTGCGCCCCGCGACGCTGAGACTCCCGAGCCCCAGCACCAGCCCAGCGAGCATGGGTGCGATGAACACCTCCTCGCCCAGCGACACACCGACAATGAGACTGCCGATCCCCATCGCTGATGATGCAGCCAACCACTTCACGTTCCGGCGGAATGACATCACGCGATCGGCCACTAGTGCCGGCGACAGCACCGGTGACAGCACTGGCGACGGCGACGGCGACGGCGACAGCGGCGGCGCGGGCGCGTGGCGTGGCGCAGGCGCCGCTTCGAAGACAGGCCGCGGCGACCAGTCTTCGGCCCGGTGGCCGAACTTGAAATCGTACGTCCACGCTAGCGCAGGAGCCGCTGGCACCGGTGCCACCGCACTCGGCATCGGCGCCGCGAGCGATCCGTCGCGCTGCGCCCGCCGCAATGTGTCGCGCAGCTGTAGTGCACTCTCCCACCGATCGGCGGGCTTCTTTGCGAGACACCGCTCGAGAATCTCCACCAACACGCGCGGTGCGTCGGGGCGATAGGCCCGCAACGACGGCGGCGTTTCGCTCACGTGCTTCATGAGCATCGCCGGGGTACTCGGCGCGTCGAACGGCAACTTGCCCGCGAGCATGAGATAGCCGATCACGCCCAGCGAGTAGAGGTCACTGCGCCCGTCCACCTCCTTGTCGCCCATGGCCTGCTCCGGGCTCATGAACGCGGGCGTACCCACGGCGATACCGGTTTGCGTAAGCCGCGACCCGCTCTCCGCCGCCCGCGCGATGCCGAAGTCGGTGACCATCGCGCGCCCCGAATCGCGATCGAGCAGCACGTTGTCGGGCTTGATGTCGCGGTGCACCACCCCGCTCGCGTGGGCGTAGGCGAGCGCATCGGCCATCTGCTCGAGCACGTTCGCCACGAAGCCGAACGACGGCCGCCCCTCGCGCAGGATGCGCGCGGCGAGGCTCTCGCCCTCCACCAGCGACATGGCAAAGCATACGAGCCCCTGCACCTCGTGCACCGCGTAGATGGGCACAATGTGCGGATGATTGAGGCGCGCGGCCGTCTGCGCCTCGCGCACGAATCGCTCGCGCACTTCCGGGCGGAACGCGAGATCGGGGGGCAGCACTTTGAGCGCCACCTTGCGCTGCAGGCGCACGTCCTCGGCGGCGTACACCACCGCCATGCCGCCGCGCCCCACCTCCTGGCCAATGAGGTAGAGGTCGCCTACAGCGGCGGTCACGCGATCGCGCAACATGCCGGCATCGGCGCCGTATGCACCATCTTTCCCGAGATTGCCGTGCATGTTGGGCGCGCGATCACCGGCGCCGCCCTGCCCCGGCTGCTGCGCGGGCGCCACGTCGGGGGTCTCGAACATCCGCGCGGTCCGGGACCTCAGGCCCGCGTTGCCGAGCGCGGTGAGGTAAGGTCGCGCACCTCATTCACCGCCTGCACGGCAATGTCCACCTCGCGCGCCATCTTCATGGCCTGTTCGGCGACGAGCGTCACGCTCTGCACGGAGCTGGAGCCGGTACGGAGTCGTACCAGATCGAGTCGCACGTTTTCGAGTGCAAGGCGGCAGCTCTCCAGCTGACCGCGACGCGCCTGCACCCGCGCCTGCCCGTCCACGAGCGCGCGACGCTCGCGACGCAGCTGCGCCAGCCGTCGCACGCGGGCTTCGCTGCCTGAGGTATCGAGCGGATTGGCTTCCGCCTCCAGCGCGGCGATCTCCTGATCGGCGCGCGCGAGCAATTCCGGAGACAGCGTGGCCTCGAGGCGCACGAGATCCTTCGCCATCGTCTCGACCTTCCGCACGAGATCGACGGCGGTATTGGCCACGTCGGGAATACGTTTGCGTTCATCAGCGGGCAGCGTGCCGAGCAGTCGACCAATCTCCTCGCGGTCGGCGCGCGCGCCCTGCACGAGGGGCAAGTAGCTCCCGAGTTCCTCATCGCGCGCCGGGGCCGCCGCGGTACGGCGCTCCGCTGACGCGGTGACGGACGCATTGGGACCACCGAGCGACAACGCGCCCGTGAGCCGGTTCCGCAGCTTGCCCTGAGCGCGAAGCTCCTCACGCTTCCGCGTGCTGAATGTCGCCATGACCGAGTTCGTGAGGTCTTCGATGACCTCGCCGAACAAGCGATGCTTGGGCTGCCGCAGGACGTCCTTCCAGTCGTACCCGTCGGACCAGAGCTTGGCGTACTGCCAGGCCATGAACACCGACCAGATGGTGGTGACGCCACCGAAGCCCGAGTCGCCGAAAATGCTGATCGCGACGAAGGCCGCGTTGACGAACAGATACGGCACCAACTGCTTGCGGAACTTCACCACCTTGGGCGATTCCCACCGCGCGAGATCTTCGGCAGTGGGCAGGTAGCTGTCATCGTTCTGCTCGCCATATGGCGCACTGTAGCGCGGCACCGGCGACGCCGCCGCGCCGGCGGTCGCCATGCCGAAACCGGCCGGCGCCGTGGTGAGCGTACGCGGCGAATAGGCAGGTGGCTGGTAGGCAGGCGGCTGGGAGGCCGCACTACCGCCGCCCGGCATGGGCATCCCACCGATGGGCGCCCCATTGAAGGTGACCGGCGAAGTCCCCAGCGGCATGCTGGCCGAGGTGGCGCCGGCCGGCGCCGGGGGTACGACGCCCGTCTTGAGCGCCTGCGACAGGTCGGTGGCCTGCTGAAAGCGATGGTCGGGATTCTTCTCGAGCAGGCGCATGACGATGGCGGCCAGGTCTGGCGGCACATCGGCGCGACGCTGAACAATGGGCACCGGCGCTTCGGCCAGATGCTTCACGAGCAGCGCCGGGGTGGTCCCGCCGATAAACGGCGGCTCACCGCACAGCATCTGATACGCCACGATGCCGAGCGAGTAGAGATCGCTGCGGGCGTCGAGATCGCGATCCCCCGAGGCCTGCTCCGGGCTCATGTAGGCAGGCGTCCCGATGGCCATGCCGGTGGCCGTCAGGCGCGCCGTATCGCCGCTGTCAGACGACGCGGCGCGTGCGATACCGAAGTCGGTCACGAGGGCGCGGCCGTCGATGCCGTCGAGCAGGATATTGTCGGGCTTGATGTCGCGGTGCACCACGCCGCGCGAATGCGCGTAGGCGAGCGCATCGGACACCTCCTGCAGCCACCGGCGCACGTTGTCGATGGGCAGCGGCCCACGCTTCTGCACCAGCGTGGCGAGGTTGTCACCATCGATACACGCCATGACGAAGAACACCAGGTTGCCCACCTCGTCGACCGAGTAGATGGGCACGATGTTCGGATGGCTCAACTGCGCGGCCGTTTCCGCCTCCCGCAGGAAGCGCGAGCGCACGTCACGCCGGAACGACAGCTCCGGCGGCAGCAGCTTGATCGCGACATGCCGCTTGAGGCGGCGGTCACGGGCGCGATACACGATGCCCATGCCACCGCGGCCGATCTCCTGATCGAGCTCGTAGGCGGCGCTGAGCGCCTGCTCTACGTGGGCACGCAGTTCGGCGTCTTCGGCGTGATGGGCGGTGTTTTCGGACACTCGGGACAGTATTCGGGGAGATGAACCGGCTTCTCTAGTGTAGCACCGGAGAGAAACGCAGAACAGCATCCCGCGGGGACGAACCGTGCCATGTGGCCGGCGGCCGGGACACCCGGCAGAATCCCCTACGGCGCCGGTCACGGCAAAGTTGCAAAATGACTCACCCGCGGTCGCTCACCGCATCCGACGCCGAAATGGCAGCGCGGCCGCACCGATCCGTCCGTTCTGTCACGCTTCTACTTGCCAAGTCTGCCGTGGTGGCGTAATCCCGACGGTGCGGATCGTGCCCTGTGGAAGGGCGCCATTCCCTTTGCTCAGGAATTTCTTATGGGTCAGCGCCAGACACTTCCCGTCCTCCCTCTGCGTGGGACGGTCATGTTCCCCGGAATCACCGCGCCGATTGCCGCCGGCCGGCCGGGCACCCTTCGCGCCATCGAAACGGCGCTCAAGGGTGACCGGCTCGTGTTTGCGGTCGCGCAGCGCGACAACACCGAGGAACCCACTCCCGACATTCTCTTCAGCACCGGGGTGATTGCCCGCATCGGGCAGGTGCAGCGCGGCCTCGGCGGTGTCCAGCTCCTGCTGCAGGGTGAGCAGCGGGCCACCGCCCTGCACTACGGTGAGCAGGAGGGGCATCTCACGGCCGTGATCGTCCCGGCCGAAGAGATGATGCCGCTCGACCTCAAGGATCCCGCCTTCACCGCACTCCACAAGGAAGCGCGTGAGCGCGCCGCCGAGCTGGGCGAGAAGCGCGGCCTGCCCGAGGAGGTCGTGCATCAGGTGCTCGACTCCGTGGAAGACGCCGGCCGCTTTGCCGACCTCGTCGCCGGCTACATCGAGCTCACGGTCCCCGAGAAGCAGGGACTGCTGGAGACGCTCAGCGTGGAGGAGCGCCTACGTCGCGTACTCGTGCATGTGCAGCGACAGATCGGCCTGCTCGAGGCGCAGGAAGACATCAAGAGTCAGGTGCAGGAGGAGCTGGGCGAACGCCAGCGCGAGATGTTCCTACGCGAGCAGCTCAAGGCCATCCAGAAGGAGCTGGGCGACGACGACTCCTCGAAGGAGATCACCGAGCTGCGCGAGAAGCTCAGCAAGCTCGATCTCCCCAAGGAGGCGCGTGCTGAGGTAGAGCGCGAGCTCGGGCGCCTCGAGCGCGCCGGCCGCGAAAGCATGGAAGCGCAGGTCATCCGCACCTACCTCGAGTGGATCGCCGAGCTGCCGTGGAACCGACGAAGCGACGACCACCTGGAGCTGACGCGCGCCAGCGACATCCTCGACGAGGATCACTACGGGCTCAAGGACGTGAAGGATCGCGTGCTCGAGTTCCTTGCCGTACGGCAGTTGCGCGCGCAGCAGGTGGCGGCCGAGGTCGCCACGACGGGCGAGTTCCCGGTGTCGAAGCTCAAGGGCGAGTCGACCGATGCCACGCCCTCGCTGGGGAACGGTGACGCCGATCGGCAGATTACCGACGCGAAGGAGGCCAAGGCGCGCGCCATGGCGCGGGGCCCGATTCTCCTGTTCAACGGGCCACCGGGCGTGGGCAAGACGAGCATCGCGAAGTCCATCGCGCGGGCGCTGGGTCGAGAATACGTGCGGGTGGCCCTTGGCGGCGCGCGCGACGAGGCCGACATTCGCGGTCACCGTCGCACGTACGTGGGCGCCATGCCCGGCCGCATCATCCAGGGCATGAAGCAGGCGGGCACGAAGAACCCCGTGTTCCTGCTCGACGAAGTGGACAAGCTGGGGCAGTCGTACCAGGGCGACCCGTCGAGCGCGCTGCTCGAAGTGCTCGATCCGGCGCAGAACGACTCGTTCACCGACCACTACCTCGGGGTGCCGTTCGACCTGAGCGAGGTGCTGTTCATCGCCACGTCGAATTTCATCCAGAACATCCCGGGCCCGCTGCTCGACCGCATGGAGGTGGTGGCGTTCAGCGGCTATACCGAGCGCGAGAAGGCGGAGATCGCCAAGACGTATCTCGTGCCACGGCAGTTGGAGGAGTCGGGGCTCGCCGGCCGCGAGCTCGCCTTCACCGACGAGGCGGTGATGAAGGTGATCAGCGAGTACACCCGCGAGAGCGGCGTGCGTCAGCTCGAGCGTCAGCTCGGTGCCGTGGCCCGCAAGGTGGCTCGCCGGGTGGCAGCGGGTGATGCCGCGACGATCACCGACAAGGTCATCAGCGCCGACGAGGTGCGCGAGCTGCTGGGACGCCCCAAGGTGCACCCGGAGCGCGCGGCGGAACATGACGAGGTGGGCATTTCCACGGGCATGTACTACACGCCCATGGGAGGCGACATCATGTTCGTGGAAGCGAGTATCCGCCGTGGCGGCCGCACGCGTCCGACGGACGATGAAGAGCAGGTACGGGTAGGCCCCATCTCCCTCATTCTCACCGGCCAGCTGGGCGACGTGATGAAGGAGAGCGCACGCGCCGCGCTGACCTACGCGACGAACAACGCCGAACTGCTGGGGATTCCCGCCGAACGCGTGGCGGGGGCAAGCGAAGCGCACATCCATGTGCCGGCCGGCGCGATTCCGAAGGACGGACCGAGCGCCGGCATCGCGATTGCCACCGCGCTCGTGAGCGAGATGAGCAACCGCAAGGTGCGGCGCGATGTGAGCATGACCGGCGAGATCACGTTGCGCGGGCGCGTGCTGCCCATCGGCGGCGTGAAGGAAAAGGTGCTGGGGGCGCACCGTGCCGGCATCAAGGAAGTCATTGTGCCGAAGGCCAACGAGGCCGACCTCGACGACGTGCCGGACGAGGTGCGCCAGCAGCTCACCTTCCACTGCGTGGAGACGCTGCGCGACGTGCTCAAGATCGCGCTGGTACAGACGACGGTGGCGCAGGCGGTGGAGGAGCTCGTGGGCGTGTGATTACGGGGCGTTGGTGACTGCGTTGGCGACTGCGCTTTACCAGCAGACGGCAGACGGCAGGAACCACAGCACGCAGTGACGGAGGAGTGTGGTAGAACGAAACGGGGGCGACCGCTTTGCGGCGCCCCCGATTTCCTTTGCGGTAGGGATATCGGGGCCGCGCGCAGCGCAGGCCCCGTGTTGTTCTACCGAATTCCTCCGTGACTGCGTGCCGTAGTTCCTGCCGTCTGCCGTCTGCTGGTAACGCGCCGTTACGACCGCAGTAACCACCGCCGTTACGCTAGTTCGCCTTTACGTCGCGCGTATTGTCCCCCGGGTTTCGATCAATCAGCAGGTTGTACGGATCGATCCCTCCCCGAGCCGGCAGTGACTTCACGATGAACTCAGCCCGCACGGCACTGCCCGTGACCTTCACCTTGCGCATGGCCAGCGGCTCGCCGATACGCGCACCGACCTTGGGTTCCGCCAGGACCCCCACGTCGATGTAGTCGTTGAGCGGCGCCGGGGTTTCTGTGCCGAGCGAGTCCGCCCGCAGCTTCGAGGCGGTGCCCACCACGGTGACGCGGTACTCGCCGTTCGGCAGCTTCGTTGCGGTGACACTGTCCGTCTTCACATCCCAGAGCGTGATGGTCTCGAAGTAGTCATCGATCGCGTAGCGCAGGGAATCCGGCGTGGCGGCGTTGATGTGCCGCATGAGATCGAGCGTGGTGGCGTACGGCGGCCCGCCGAACCGTCCCTCGGCCAGATAATCGCGCAACGCCTTGTGCAGCGCCGGTTCACCGATGAGATCGCGCAGCGCGAAGAGCGCGAGCGACCCCTTCTGATACCAGATGTAACTCTGCAGGTCCACGCGCGTGAGCGGGCGTTCGCCCTTCCGCTCGCCCGCGCGCCCACGGAGGTACGTCTCCAGCTCGGTGCGCAGGAACTTCTGCGTGAACGAACGCCCGTGCGCCCGTTCGGTGATCACGAGCGCCGCATACTCGGAGAGGGACTCCGACAGCATCTGCGCCCCTTCCACATCGGCCGGCATGCGCTGATACGGGAACCACTGGTGGGCGATCTCATGGGCCGTCACGAAGTACGGCAGGTCCGTGTCTTCGACATCCGTACTGTCGACGCGCGCCACGAAGCCGATGTCTTCCGAGTAGGGCACCGTATTGGGGAACGACTGCGCGAACCCGGCGTACCGCGGGAACTCCAGAATGCGCAGCTGCCGGTGCTGGTACGGGCCGAACTCCCTCGAGAAGAACTCGAGGCTGGCCTTCGACGCCTCGATCATGCGCGGCACGTTGAAGGTGTGCGTCGGGTGGTGATACACCTCGATGCTCACGTTCTGCCACTGCGATTTCGTCACCGTCCATCGTGCCGACAACACCGAGAAGAAGTTGTCGATGGGCGTGTCCATCCTGTATTGGAAGTAGCGCCGTCCGTTCTCGCGCCATTCCCGTTGCAGATACCCCGGCGCCATCGCGATCTGATCGGGGTCGGTGCTCACCGTAGCCTCGAACGTCGCCGCGGCCGCATCGGCGAGGAACGACTGCCGGCTCAGCCCCAGACTGTCGGTACGCGGCAGCCCGCGACGCTGCAGCGGCAGCTTGTACTTGCGCCGCAGTTCGTCGCTCTGCAGCTCGTTCTGGTTGTTGTAGAAGAAGGTGGGAAACTTGTCACGATTGAAGAACGTCCCGTTCGCCACCAGCGAGCGATCGGGCTGGCCATTCGGGTAGCCTTGCGTGCGGAAATGCTGCACGCTGCGCAGATGTACGGAATCTCCCGGCATCAGTGGCGTGGCGAGGCGCACGAGCCGCACGCCCCACACCTCGTCGCTCTTCACCACCGAGAACGGACGGTCGAAGAGGAGTGTATCCAAGATCACGCCGAGGCCGGGCGCGTCCGACGCCACGTTGACCAGCACCGTGTCGATCGGAACCGATGCGAGGTTCACCATCGTGAAGCGGGACCCCACCCGAGCGCGCCCCGCCGTCGGCTCGAAGTCCACGTCGATGGCGATCGCCGTGACCTTGGGCGGCGTGAGCGTTTCGTACTGGCGCCACGTCTGCTCGTACGCGACCGCCGCCTGTTCGCCCTCCTCGCGGGTCCAGTACGTGTTCACCACGCTGGCGTTGTAGTAGAACACCCCACCGGCGGCAGCCAGCCCCGCCGTGCTGCCGGCGGCCACCCAGACAGTGCCGGAGGAAAACCAGCGCCGTACCCTGACGCCGAAGGCGGCGAGCTCCGTCCCACGCTGCCAAACCAGATACGTGAGACACAGGAAGAGGAGGGCCAGACAGAGATTGAAGCCCTGCACCGCCGGGAACGCGGCGAGATACGGTCCCGTGCCGTTGAGATCAGACCACCGGAACGCCGGCGCGGTCCCAAGCTGCAGCAGGCGGTAGTCGTAGCCGAGATTGGTCGTGACGGTGTTGAGCACCCACACGAGAATCACGACTACGTACCCGATGGCCTTGCGCGGCACGAGCGACTGCACGAAGAAGGCAATCGCCGTCATCGTGATCCACCCCGGGAAGTCCGTGAGGTACACGTACAGCGCATACACCGGCAGGTCGATGTGCGGGTACCCCTTGAGCACCTGCACGGCCATACTCCCCAGCATGGACGCGGTGCCGAAGGCCAGCATCAGCGCGATCATCGCGGCAAACTTGCCGGCGAGCACACTCCCCGACTGTACCGGCGAAGCATCGAGCACCTGATCGAGCTTCACCTGGCGCTCACGCCACACGAGCTCACCGGCATAGAAGGTGAGCAGTACGATCATGAACAACGAGGCACCACTGATCGACGCCTCGGCCATGAGCCAGCTCATCGGCCAACTCCGATTCTGCCCATTCGAATCGGCGTACCAGGCATTCATCAGCACATTGATGAAGCCGATGGTGGCAATGGCGAGGAATGGTGTGGACCGCAGCAGCGACTGCGTATGGAAGCGAGCCACGCTCCACCACCCCGCGAATGCCGGCGTGGGCTCGTACGAACGCGACATTGTACGCGAGCTGACGGGCGGCGCGAACTGCTCCGTATCTTCTTTCTGCTTCTTGCGGGCGCCAACCGTGGCGTGCTTCTCCAGACGCACGAAGCGGAACGCGGCGGCGAGCATCAGCGCGCCCAACGCGGACCAGAGCAGACGGTTCTGGCCGACGAATCCCATCACGGGTAACGTCGTGCTGTTCTTCTCGACCGGCGTCCAATAGCGGGTCACCAGGTCGACCGATCGCATGCCGAACGGGTCGACGAGGTTGGCCAGCTGATCGTAGTCGAGCTGGCGCACCAGATTGCCGGCCACGGCATATCCGACCAGCAGGAGAATGCCGGCCACGTACACCGAAAAGCTGCTCCGCGTGAGCGATCCCACGGAAAACAACATGGCGCTGATGAAGAACACTCCCGGCACACCGATCAGCAGATACGGCTGCACGTAGTGCCACACATTGATCGCCTGCAGCGTGGAGGCATCGACCCATGGCATCACCGTTCCCACGAGGGCGCCCACGGGGAGTGCAGCGAACACCAGCAGCATGGCCAACAGCGCCCCGAGAAACTTGGCGCCCAGATACGCCCCGCGGGTGATGCGGGTACTGAACAGGATCTCGTGCACGCCCGCGTCGTAGTCACGCAAGACTGTGGTGCCGACGAGCGCGCTCGTGATGATCTGCCCCACGGCGAGCAGAATGCCGTAGATCTGCGTGAGGGAGTACGGACTGTTCTTCTTGACCTTTCCGAGGACCTGCCCGGTGAGGAACGACTCCGTACTGATGGCGAAGAACGCCATGAAGAACACGATGGCGACGTACAACCACGTGACCGGGCGCCGAAAGTGGCTGCGCAGCTCGAACAGAAAAAGAGGACCGAACATCAGGCCTCCACCGGTACGCGTCCGCCGGACACCTCCGCCAGCCGATGGAAGTACACATCCTCGAGATCCGGTTCCACCTGTACGAATCCATCTCCGGGATCGGACTCGGCGTACACATGGAGCACCGTATTGCCGGCGGCCATGCGGGTGGAGATCACCTGATACCGCTGCTTGTACTCGTCGGCCTGCGCGCGCGGAATCGTGCGGCGCCAGATCCGGCCGCGCACCTCATCGATGATGCGCTCGGGTTCGCCCTGCACCACCACCTGTCCCTTGTTGATGATCGCCATTTGCGAGCACAACTCCCGCACATCTTCCACGATGTGCGTGGACAGAATCACCACGACATCCTCGCCGATGTCGGCGAGCAGATTGAGAAAACGATTGCGTTCGGTGGGATCGAGACCGGCCGTCGGCTCGTCGACAATGAGCAGCTTGGGGCTCCCGGCCAGCGCGATGGCGATACCGAGGCGCTGCTTCATGCCGCCCGAGTAGCCCCCCACACTCTTTTTGCGCACATCGTACAGGTTCACCTGCTGGAGGAGGGCGCCCACGAGGTCCTTGCGCTCTCCGGGATTCACCACGCCTTTGAGCGTGGCGAAGTGATCGAGGATGGCATCGGCCGGCATGTTGGGATAGAGCCCGAACTCCTGCGGCAGATAGCCCAGCTGCGCGCGCAGCTTTTCGGGCTCGCGCAACACATCGATATCGCGGAAGTGAATGCTGCCGCTGTCGGGCTGCTGGAGCGTGGCAATGGTGCGCATCAGCGACGACTTGCCCGCGCCATTCGGCCCGAGCAGGCCGAACATGCCCGGCGCGATGGACAGGGAAATGTCGTTCAGGGCACGCACCCCGTTCGGGTACGTCTTGGTGATACGCTCGATGCGCAGACTCATGGCCAGCCGGGTTGGAGGAGGAGACGTCGCCATATCTTCGCGCAGGCGTACGGCCATCCGCCAGTCTCGGTTTCTTTCCACGCGCCGTCGCTTCGGCCGACAGCCGGCGGGCGAGCGTTCGGCCCGATGACGAGTGCTAGAACCCCTGCTGCCAGCGTACCGTGAGCGCGTGCTCGCGCGGCATGGCGGCTTCGCTCCGAGACGTGTGGTCGTAGGACACGGAGAGTCTGGTGAGCCGCGTCGGTAGCCAACTCACAGCGACCCCGGCCGTATGGGCGCGTCGGGACGAGCGTCGACTGAGCATAGCATCGAGTCCGTCGCCCCACGCACTCAGCGTCCCGCCACGAACACCCAGATCGAGGGCGCCACGCGCGCTGCGCGGCGTGATCTCCTGCGTATGGGCGCGCACACCGTTCCATACGTGCGCCAGGCGCACGGTAGTCGCGCCAATGGTCGGCGTAATCGTTTGCATTCCGCGCGCCATGCGCTGCCGCAGCAGCGCGCCCTCGATCGCCATCACCGTGCGTGGTGTCCCGAGGATTCCGCCGGCAGAGTAGCGGGCGCGCGTTCCCGCGGCGCGTGCCGTGCCGGCAGAGGTGCCGTCATCGGCAAAGCCCAGAATCGGTTGCTGGGCCACAGACAGCACCCGCGAGAGCGCTGGGGCGTCCACCGTACCGCGTTCGCTGCCCACGAGGAGCCCACTCTGGATCTCGAGATAGCGGCCCTGCCGTTCACGCACCTTTGATACGCGCAGCAACAGGTCGTGGCCAACGCCAGCTACGGCGTCCACGTCGCCGTCCGTATCCACCGCCGTCACGTCACTCCCGATGGGCGTGCGAAACCCGCCGGCCGCCACACGCCACACGCTGCGCTGCAGCAGCACTTGGGCGCCGAAGCTGCGGCTTGGCATGAGTGAGTTTACGAGACCGCGCTCCGGGGCCAGCAACGTGGCCGACGACTGCATACGCTCCGTCCCGAACGCCGGACGGAAACGGCCAGCCCGCGCGACCAGCCCCCTCCGCTGGAACCCCACGAATGCATCCTGCACCTGCACCCGCCCCTGACCGAAATCGGGCTGCAGGCGCATGTGCCAACCATTGGCGCCGGCCGCATCGAACACCAGGCGCGCGCGCCGCAGCAACAGACCATCGGGTGCGCGCGTGGCTGTGCCGGACATCCAACGACCGTCCACCTGCAGGTACCCGCCGAGCGTCAGGCGCATCTCTTGCCCCGACGACAAGAGCATGTTCCCTCGCTCGTCGTCGGTGCGCCCGTCGTTGACCGGCGGCGAACTCGCCGTCTGCGCGTGCAACATCGCCGCGGGCATCAAGGTGGGCACCGGAAGCATCGCCGTGGCGAGTATCACTGTGGCGAAGCCCACTGGCCCGCCCAGTCGCCGATGGCCACGGCGATCGACCGTCATGAACCGCCGGGAGACTGGGACAGAGAGATCAGCATGTGTGAATGTACCTCACCAGCCTGGCGCCACATTCAGTCCGAACACGCTCCCGCCCCGCTGCAGGGGACGGGCATGGAAGATTTCGAGGATGACCGACCCGGCGCTGATCCGTAGACTCGTGCCGGCCGATACCACTGGCCGCCGGATCGCCTCAACGGGGGCCGAAAGCGGCTGCGGTTGCACCGCAAGCGATTGGCCGGCACTCCACGCCAATCCGGCATCGACAAACGGTGCGAGTTCGATCCCCAGCGCCCCGCCGCCGCGTCGGGTCAAGGGTAGGCGATACTCGGCGCTGCCGACCAGCATGCGACTGCCGAGCAGTCGACCGAACGCGTCGCAACGGTCCGCCGCCGGTACGCGCAGACACTCACGATTTGCGATCGACTCCGCCGTGTAGCCGCGCACGAGCGTGCCCGCCCCGAGAAAGATCGGCGCCAGCAACCCGAGCTCGGCGTCGCGCCCGTACCGTCCCACGTGCATGCCGCGTAGCGCGAGCGAGCCGCGCCATGCGGGTTGGTACCAACGACCGTCGAGTGTCACACCCGTGAACGTGGTGCGCCCCGTGGTCTGCGTCATCTCCACGCGATATCGCCACCCGACGAGCGGCGACGTGGCGCCGAACACCGTGTTGTCACCCACGAAGGCCGCACTCCATTCGGCGTACTGCAACGGCTCGCCCGCACTGCCACTTAAACGCCGCCGGTCGAGGACCTGCCCGTTTCCTTCTCGCACCACCTGGCGCACCACGTCGAAATCCTGGGTGACCCGATTGCCGATCGCCGAAAACTCGAATCGGCGCGTACGACTGAATGGGTACTGAGCACCGACGGTGGCCTGGTGGAGCAGCGTGCGCGACACGCCGCTTTCGATCACCGTTACGTCCACCATGTTGCCGGCCGCATCACGCACGCGCGTACGCCCGGCCACGCTGGATGCCGTGGTAAACGGCGTTCGGCCGAGCGAGGCAAAGACGTTCCAGCGCGACACCGCGTTGAGGTAGAAGAGCTGACCGCCCACATCCTGCACGCGCCCCTGCGCCTGCAGGGCCACGCCGACGCGCCGTCGAGCCAGCAGATCGCCCCAGAATACGCTCACGCCGCCCCCCACCGCGGCGCCGTTGGTACCGGCAGACACACCGGCCGACGGGATGCCCACACCTTCCAACGCAAACCGCGCACGGTAGCGAGAGACGAACGGCGCACCGGCCGTGGGGCCTGGCAGCCCGGTGGCACCATCGGCGAGCATCGCATCCACCAACGGTGCCGGCGACGTGCTGGGGGGAAGGATTCCACCCGGCTCCTGAAGCGCCGGCTCGGTGGCGAGTACCTCGTCCGCACTCAGCCGCTGGTAGCTTTCCACCCGGCTGCGGTCCAGCTGCACGAGTTGGTAACCGTCCCGATCGAATACGGTGACCACCACCGCGTTGGTCGCGGTACTCACGGTGAGAGCCGGCGATCGCGTGGTGATGCCACTGATGCCGGTTTGCACCCGCGTGAGCTGATCGAAGACACCGCGCGCCAGATCGAGCCGGAACACGTCGGCCACGCCGTCCGAGTCGCCGATGAAGAACAGCGACCGGCTGTCGGCGCTCCACTGCGGATTGATCATGCGCGCGCCGGCACCAAGATCCGGGACCGCGCGCACCCGTCCACCGACCGGATCGATGAGCGCCAAACGCAGGCTTCCATAGGCGAGGGAACCCAGGTCCGTCTCGCCGTGACGATCGGTGGCAATCGCGATGTAGCGACCGTTTGGTGCCCACGCTGGGTGCAGCTCGGTGAACCCGTCGTTCGTGAGCTGCTGCACCCGGCCCTCTTCGATGTCGTACAGGAACAGGTCGCCTTGCCCATTACGCGTGCCGGCGATGGCCAGCTGGCGGCCGTCCGGCGACCAGGAGAGGGCACTGATCGACTGTACACCAGGGACGCGTATGCGCGAGCGCAGCGTGCCGGTGGTCACATCCATGATGGCGAGCTCGGAGTCGCCTCGACGCACCACCACCTGCGCGTACTGCCGGGAGTCGGGCGACCACCCGCCCGAGGCGTACAAGAACGCAATCGCATCGGTGTGCCCGTCACGCGCCAGCGCGCCGAGGGACCGCACGTCCCGTTGCGTCCGCATGTCGCGCAGCCGCACATCCACCCGACCGAACGCGTCACGGCCGATGTACGTGAGCCACGCGCCATCAGGACTCAGTTGCGGATTGAGCGAGAAGCCGCCGTCACGTGCCCGCGGTGTGAGCGGCACCCCGAGCGCCGACGCCGGCTCGCGCTGCGCGAGGAGGCCGAAATACGCCACCGAAATGTGGGTGTGCCAATCGTCTTCGATGACCTCGACCGGGACACCGAGGGTGCGCTGCAATGCCCCTCGCACGCCCAGCACGAGCGCATTGCGGTAGAGCGTCGCCAGGGCATCGTCGCCAAACCGTCCACCCAGATACGCCCAGAAGGCGTGCCCGTAGCGGTACGGGAACAGACGCGGATTGGTGGTCAGCTCGTCCACGCTGGGCAGCGAGTCGGCCAGCAACGCCGAACGCAGCCACATGGCCGTGTTGGGATCGTCGCTGCCGAGCGAGACATACTCTGCCATCCCTTCCACGAACCAGAGCGGCAGGTCGAGCACAGCATTCTGTCCGCGTGTCCCGCGGGCCATATCGAACTGGAACAGGTGCGCCACCTCGTGGCCGAGCACGTGATCGTTCTCGGCGCCGACACCGGTAAGGGGCATGACGAGCCGATCGCGCAGCGATTCGGCGAAGGCACGCGTGCCCTCACTGAGTGGTGTGCCACTCAGCGTCGTTTGCTGAAAGTCCGGGTGATTGGTGTACAGGACGAGCGGCTTGCGTTCGGCGAACGTATGCCCGAGCAGCCCCGACAGACGGGTGTACCACCGCTCGGCCTTTCGCGCCGTCTCGCGCACGGTCGACTCGGCGGCGCGATCGAAGTGAATGTCGAAGTGTTCGGTCCGCAGCACCTGCACATCGAATCGCTCCCAGCGCACGCGATTCTGACCGAAGTACTGCGCGTGGGCCGCACTCGGCCACGCCGCCAGCACGAGCAGCGCGGCGAGCACAACGCGCACGGGTCCCGGACGGAGTGGGCTCCGCCAGGGGTGGCGAGGAATCATTTGGCCCTCTGCAGGGGCGGTGGCGTCGACGTGAGTTGCGACGCCACCGGCATGAGTATCAGAAACGGATCCCCGCCATGAGCGGCAGGAATGTGGTTCAGGCGCGACCGGTCATGGCCTCGCCGACGGCCACCTTACGGCTGGCGGGACGACGGCGGAACCGAAGGAGCCGGAATGTTCGGCCGCACCACGCGACGCGGCGCCGCCATCTCCGCCGCCGGCACATTCGTGGCGGGACGGACATCCCCGTTCACCTCGTTGGTGAGCAGCATCGGCGCCTTGCCGTCGGTCACGATCACCTTGGCATTCGGGCTACGCGCGAGCTCCCGGAACGCCTCGATGGACTGATACGAAATGATGGACGGCGTGAGTCCCTGCGCGATGATGGCCCACGAGTCGCGAATACCCTGCGCCTCGATGGTGCGCCGCTCGGCTTCCTGCTTTTCGCGATCGAGCACGAACTTCATCTGCTCGGACCGCTGCTCAGCCTCGAGCTTCTCTTCAATGGCGCGCGCCAGGTCGGCCGGGAGGCGAATACTCTTGAGCAGCACGTTCTCCACCACGAACCCGCGCGGTTCGAGCGTCTCCATCATCTGGGTACGAATGGCCTGCTCGATGCCCGTGCGCGTGCCGCTGTGCATGTCCTTGGCCATGTAGCGCGCCGAGACGTCGGCGGCCGACGAGCGGAAGACGGGGATGATGACGTCTTCCTCGTACCGGGTGCCGCTCGACTCGAGGATCTGGCGAATGCTCTCGGTCTTCGCCCGATACAGGATGGAGACTTCGGCCGCCACGTTGAGCCCTTCCTTGGAGGGCATTTCGAGACGCACTTCGCGATTCACCACACGCGCCGGCACCCGAAGCACCGAATTGACGCCGGGAATGATGAACTGGGCGCCCGGCTGCAGGGGCCCGCTCGCAATACGGCCGAACGACGTTTTGACGCCGATTTCGTCCTGGCGAATCGTGGCGCAGCCGGTGAGCAGCGGCAGGACAACGAGAGCGCCCAACGCGGGGCGGGAAACGGACGGCAGGACACGCATGGTCGTAACCTTGGATGTGCGAAGGGCGAGACCTTCGCGAATTTCCGTTATCCGCAATGCGCCGCACTCACGGCACACCAGACATCCGGTCGCGAAGGTCTCGCCCATCGTCACCGGAGTGACGACTCACCGATCCGTGCGCTCTCGCAGGCGCAGTCTTGACGAATCGGCAACGCAGCGCGCTGTGACTCCAGCGCGAGCGGCGCTACTCCCCTTCGATTTGTACCATAGAATCCGTCAATAATTTTCCCAAATAGATTATCTCCATGTCATCCATTGATAAAATCTATGGAACCATCGCACCGCAGCAGTGTCAGCGCACGATGAAGTTGAGCGGTGGAGCCTCCCACACGGTGGTACTGCCGCGAAACACCCGCAGGCTCATGCGCGACGCACCACTCGCATCGCCGAACAGAGTGCCCCCGAGGCGATCACCGAGCCAGCGGGCGCGCGAGGGATCCTCGATGACCACCGGCAGGGAATGATCGCCGCGCGTGGCCAGGGTGAACCATTCATTGCGCGGTGGCATATCGTGATCGTCCGGCGACCGCCCCTGTTTCACGAAGTGCACGAGGTAACGGGAGGAGTTCCCCGTACGCACGGTGGGGAATCCATGCCAGTGATCGTCGTGCGAGAAGTACACGGTACCCGTTGCGGGTTCTTCGACGACCACACTGGCGATGGTTAGACGTTGCACCTCCGGTGGCGGCGCGGCGACATCTCCACCGCCCCCGCACGCACCGAGCACGATCAAACTGGCCGCGGCCATTACTCGGCCGATGAGGGACTGCGCGCGTACGTCGTTCATGGTGTGTCCTTCGATCAGCGGGGGCGTGTGCACGCCGCCCTCGGTTGTACCTGCACGTCGAGCCATGGCGTGACGAGGTCGGCGTGCGTGAGATGCCACACGAGAAAGCGCACCCGCGTGGTGCCCGACGCCAGCGCGATGAGCCATCCGCGGCCACGCAGCGGCTCCCACACGACGTTCGCCTGCACGCTTTCGCCGCGAATCTCGAGGTCGCGCCGGGACACGAGATCGACCGGCATGCCGCGGAAGTCGAGCGGCTTCGGCACCAGGGTGTGCGTGTCTCCTTCACACAGCACGAGTGGCGAGGCATTCCACGCGCGGTTGTCGGTGGTGCGCATGAAGACGACCGCACTCGCCGAATCGCTGAAGACGAGGTCGGCGACCTCGGCGTGTGGCGTCACGACGGCGATGGGATGCTCGCAGGCCGTCAACAGGCAGGAGGCAGCGACGAGCCGCACCCCCTGTTTCAGCAGAGTCGCGCCGCGCATCACCAACTCCACCGGTAGAACACCCGCATATTGCGCCCGGGTTGTGGGGCCACCTGTTTGGCGCGCCAGAGATGATCGCGCCAGTCGACGTCGAAGAGATTGTCCACGGCCGTGGTGATTTCGTGCAGTTGTCCGCCGAGGAACCATCGGCGCGAGGCGGTGAGATGCACTTGCGTCCACCCATTGGTGGCACAGAACTCAGCTGGCAACAGCGCGGGGGCACCAACACCACGCACCGCTTCCGATTCGCGCAGCGCGCAGGTGGTGGCACCCGCGGTAGCGGGAGCCGGTGGCACGCGTGTTTGCCGCATGGCATTCTCCACGACGCCGGTGATACTCCAGATGCGACCATCGCGGCGGAGCTGCAGTCGCGATCGGAGCGGCGGCATAGCAGGAAGCGGGGCCCAGCGTGCGGCGGCGAGACGCATGTCCACCGGCAAGCGCTGTTCGCCGCGCACCCACGACACCGTGGCATCGAGCACGGCGCCGCGCAGTGCGGGGACGCGCCATTCGATGCGCCCTTCGGCACCGGACATGCGCGCATCGGCCTGATCGGCCTGATACACGTTGTAGCGACGCAGGCGACGGTCACGCACCGGCGCGCCGGTGAGACTGTCGACGAGTGGGCGCTGATAGATGTAGTCGGCCAACCGGGTGCTGAACACCGCCACCTCTCCGCGCACGGCACCGCGATTGAGACGCGCGAAGAGATCGAGACCAAGCCCGCGTTCATCGCGCAGCTGGGGATTGCCCACTTCGTAGGCGTATGTCGCCAAATGAGGCCCCGCCGAGAAGAGTTCTTCGATCGCGGGGGCACGGAAGGCACGCGTGGCACTCGTACCCAGCGTGACGCCGCGCATGAGTTCCACGGTGGCACCGATGCTGCCGGTTGGTGCCGCGAAACGACGGGTGCGCACGTCGCGCACGAGTGCCGTTTCGGTGCTGTCGAGCGGCACGATACGCGTAGCGTCCCAGCGTGCGCCGACCTGGACGCGAACGGCGCGGCCGTTGAACAGGGAGTCGAGCTCCCACTCTTCCATGGCGAACGCCGCGGCACCTCGTAGCACACCGGGGCGCGTACCGGTGAAGCTTCCTTCGGCGCGGAAGTCACGCCACTGTGCCCAGCCGCCCATGTTGCCGCGCACCGGCACACCGGCGTGACGCGTGTACTGCACCAGCAGATCACCGTTGGCCATCAACTGTCCGAAGCGCGTCCCGACGAAGCCCCCGCGCTCAAGTTCGGATTGTTCGAATCGCACGAACTGCGACGACAGATTGGCCTGCGTCACACGCGGCCACCACCGCGGGGGCCGTGCCGACGTGACATCGGGCGCACGCCACGAGGCGTCCACGCGGCCGCTGCGGCGCGCCAACGCGACGTACACACCGCCGTCGTGCGCCCCGGGCAGCACCACACCACCGAAACTGCCGGGCACCCCGTAGGTGCTCGCCACGTCGCGCGCGGCACCGCCGATGCGCCAGATGCCCTTCGACGTGGCGACATCGACCAGGGCCGCGCCGATGCCAACATCGTGGCCGCGCAGGTCGGAAAACGGCAGCATGCCGTTCGGCGCGCGCGTATCTCCGGCCGTGCGCCACGCGGCATTGGTGCGCCAGGCGAGGGCCCCCGCTCCGCCCTGCAGGCGGGCGTGCATGGCCCCGCCATTGTTCACCGACTCGCCCTGCCCACTGAACGCTCCACTCAGCGCGCGCGCCACCCGTTCCGCGGGGACATCGTCACGCACCACGTTCACCACGCCGCCGAGACTGTTGCTGCCGTAGAGGAGGCCGGCCGGCCCGCGCACCACTTCCACGCGTCGTGCCGACATCGGGTCGATCGTGACCGCATGATCGGGCGCCGTCGTCGCGATGTCACCGGTGCGCTGTCCGTCTTCGAGCACAAGCACTCGATCACCGGTGAGTCCGCGAATGACCGGCTGCGTGGCCATGGGGCCATTGCTGCGCGAGGTGACGCCCGGCTCGCCGGCAATCGTCGCCGCAATGGACGGCGCCCGTCGCCGGTCGAGCTCGCGCCCATCGAGCGCGCTGACCGGACGTACCAGCGCCACTCCGCTACCCTGCACGGCCGTGACACGCACGACCCCGAGTTGCTGGGCGCGCACCGTGTCACGATCGGTTCGCTTCCGTGCGGTGGTGTCCGCCGGAGTTGATGCGCGCTGTCCGAACATCGCCGTCGGCCACACCAGCCCGACGGCGATGATCGCAACGCGCAGCGTCGTTGACGAGGCCACGACGGTCCCCACGAAGCCGAGACGTGTGACTCAGCGCTGGAGTGTCCGGTTTTCGCGCACACCGAGTACGGCGATGCGCTCAGGGGTGCCACCCACGTTCATCGTACGACTGATCGACGCGGCACCGTTGGCCGCGAGCGCGATCTCGTACACGCGCCCCTGCAGCGGACTGGTCACGTAGGCCACCCCGTCGGCGAACGCGAAGAACGGCGTGAGCACCGTACCACTCGTTGGCATGGGGGGCACGAGGCCGGCAATCGTACCGGTAACCTGACGTGTGGCCATGTCGACAACGTACAGGTTGCCCGTGCGACCGAGTACCAGCGCGTGACGGCCCGCGTAGTCGAGCTCCGCCGTCCAGTCGAGGTCACTGCCGGGGAGCGCGATCGGCAGCATGGTGCGCGTGGAGACCTGCGCCACGCCAAGGGCACGCGTGGCCGCACTTACCGGCTGACCACGAATGGACATGCGCACGAGGAAGTTCGGCTGGCCGTCGCGCGCCCACACTGTACCCACGCCGAAACGTGGGTCACTCGCATGTGTGAACTTGGCGAACGCCGGAGCATTGCCGCTGATGCTCACGAACAATGCGCCGTCGGCACAGCCGTACAACTTGCCGGCGTTGTTCCCCGCGAGACCGTGCAGGCCCGGGCACGACGTGTTGCGTGCGAGTTCGGCGCCCTGCCGGTTGAAGACCACCACGCCGTTGGGAAGCACGGGGTTCGCCGGATCCTGAATGGAAGCGGATACAAACCCGCCGTCGAACGTGGCCATTCCGGCGCCGTGATGGGCATTCCCGGTACGAACCGTGAGGACGGGCTGCGTGTTGCCAGCCGCCACGCCCTGTTCGCTCCAGAAGCGCACGTTGCCGCTCCCGTCGAAGTGCACCGATACCATGTCGCCGTTGTAGTTGCCGTGAATCGGTGTCTGATCGGCGAAGCTGCCGATGATGCGTGGCGGCTGTTTGCTCCCGCGGCCGTTCTGCTCGAACACGCCACCGTCGATGAACGACACCTGGTTGCGGGTCTGGAAATGCGCGAACGCGATGCGCCCCTTGGCCGTGTAGAGGTAGGTGATGCGCGACGGCAGGCCGCCCATCGAGTCGACCCGGGCGCCCGTGGCCGCGTCGAAGATGCGGGCGAAGGCCGCGGTATCAGACACGACGAGCCGACGGAAGTCCGTCGAGGGCACCGTGGCGGCGATGGCGGTGGGTTCGTCATCGGCGCAGGCGCCGAGCAGGACGAGCGCAACAGCCGACACGAGCGCGCGGCTGCGCGTGGCCGAGCGTGAACGAGTGTACCAGCGAGCTATCGAGGGCATGGCAGAGAACCTCCCGAGGACAGTTGGAACGGCCTGTTGATTGACCGCTCTCATTAAGAGGGAGATAGCTAAAGCTTTGTTAATGCGATGTCAATATCAATAATGGCGCGTTCCCACCCAAGGTGGGGAACGCGCGCACCTCTGCCGGCGATGTTCGGAGCATGGCCCCTTCTAGGCCCCGGAGTCCCGCCCCGCCTGCCAAAGCCGACAATACGCCACAGCAGCAGGAACACGCTGGGACACGCGGGGACGCCGAGGACGATGCGAAGACGGAAGGGTTGGCGGTGATCAGCGCGCGTGCACCGTGGCGCCGGCCGACGCCTCGACGCGCGATCCCCCGGCGGCATGGGAAGTCGCCACACGGGACGGCACCCAACGGCACGCGGCATTCACACACCCCGGGCAACGCTGCCGGTACTGTGAGCTCCACGGAGCGCCCGCTTGCAGGTGTTCGTGCACGATATCGGCGAGTGCATCGAGGAACTCCTGACGCGCATTCAGCGCCGGCGCGCGCTTGAAGCCGGGCATACCGAGCTTGTGGGCGAGTTCGGCATACTCGATGTCGAGCTCCGACAGCGTTTCGAGCGGATACTGCGTGAACGCCACCGCACGCGTGATGCCATCGAGCTTCATCTTGCGCAGGGCATCGTCAGCGAACGGCGGGGCATAGCGGAACGCCACGTAGAACGTGTGCGGCGCGGTGTCGGGCGACATCTCGTCGAGGCGACGACACATCACCTCGCCCTGCGCCGTGGTCCACTTGAGAATCGGCGACCCGCCGCCGATGGCGTCGTACAACTTGCGCACCTTCGGTGCCCTACGCGTCGCAATGAACTTGCCCAGCCAATGTCGTGTTCTGCGCAGTGGAGTGGCCGGCCGCATGGTGCGCGGCAGGGCGGCGAAACGGAAGGACATCCGAGGGGCTCGTGACGGTAACCTCGGGGAGTGCGCAAACGGACTCCATTCCGGTTTCGTACGCGAGGGCGGTCCGTAACCTTACCTACCCGCGGGAAACGCGAGACCCGAGAGTTCAGGATGAGCACCGAGAGGCGCGAGGGAGACACGCGCTCGGATAGAAGCGAGAGGCCCGCTGACCAGAGGTGGGAAGCGAGGATGCTACGCACTCCCTTCTCACCTCGGGAAGCCTGATGTCTCGCTTCTATCGGGGCGGGCTTCTCACTCTCGCCCTTCGACTCTCAGTCGGTGTTCTCGAATCTCAGAGCTCAGTACCCAATCGGCCCAAGGCGGAAGAGGGAGAGCGGCCACGCCAGCGCCCCCGGCTCCGTCCCGATGAGAAACCACTCGCCGTACTTGCGGTCGGCCGGCGTGTTGGCGTCCGCGGGCTTGCCCGTCGTGCGGTCGATGTCGACGGCCACGACTCCCGGCGGCGGGGTCCACGCGCCGGCGGTGCGATTTTCGTAAGCAGCAGCGATCGCACGGCCAGCGATGGGTGCAGCGAGCGTGCCGCCGGCGGCACCGGGCGCGATCATCGCGGGCTTGTCGAAGCCCAGCCATACCCCCGTGACGAGTTCGGGAGTCATGCCCACGAACCACACGTCGGTGTTGTCGTTCGTGGTGCCGGTCTTTCCAGCCACCGGTATGCGCTCGGGGACGATGCGGCGCAGCGCCGTCGCGGTCCCCCGCTCCACCACATCCCGCAGGATATCGCGCATGATGAAGGCGACGCGCGGGTCCATGGCCGAGCGCATGGGCGCGCTCTGCGGCGTGAACACCGCGCGCCCGCCGCGATCCTCGATGCGCACGATGAAGCGCGGGTCGACACTCACGCCACCGTTATCGAAGCTCGCGTACGCGGCCACGAAGTCGAGCGGCTGCACCGCACTCGCACCCAGGGCGCTCGAGGGATAGGGCGCGATGGGCGCGCGCAGCCCCGCACGACGGGCGAGCGCGATCACGCTGTCCATGCTCACGCTCATCGCGAGCTGCACCGCCACGGGATTACGTGAGCGCGTGAGCGCCTCCCGCACGGTGAGCGCGCCGAGGAATTCGTTGTCGGCGTTGTCGGGGGAGTAGACCTGTCCGTTGTCGAGGCGCACGCGCAGCGCCGTGTCGGCCACGACGGCGTTGGCGGTGAGCCCCTGCCCGATCGCCTGCGCGTACACGAACGCCTTGAAGCTCGAGCCAGGCTGCCGGTTCCCGTCGATGGCCCGGTTGAAGCTCGAGCGCGCGTAGTCGCGCCCACCCACCAGCGCGCGCACATCGCCGGTGGTCGGGTCGATCACCACCACCGCGCCCTCGAGACACGCGTCCACGCGCGGCTTCCGCGCGTTTGCCGCCGACGGCGGTGGCGTGCTGCTCTTGGCACACTTGAGCCCGCGGAAGCCGGGGCGGTTCTCGATCTCGTCGATCCCCTCAGAGAGCGCGCGCTGGGCGCTGCGCTGCAGCACGGGATCGATGGTGGTCTGAATGCGGAACCCGCCGTTCATCACATTCACGCCGGCGCGTTCGGCCTGCACGCGCACCACATCGGTTACCCACGGCGCGAGCTTCTCACCGCGATGGACGGTGCGCACGGGCTCCCGCTGCGCGGCCGTCGCCTGAGCAGCGGTGATGTACCCCTGCTCGGCCATGAGGGCGAGCACCGTGTTGCGACGCTCGCGATTGCGTTCGGTGTTCCGTGCGGGATCGTAGATGGTGGGGCTCTTCGGCATGCTCGCGAGACTCGCCGCCTCGGCCAGCGTGAGCTCGGCGGCCGGTTTCCCGAAGAAGTGACGCGCCGCCATTTCGATGCCGAAGCCGCCGCGGCCGAAGTCGAGCTGGTTGAGGAATGCCTCGAGGATCTGCTCCTTGCTGTAGTGGCGCTCCATTTCGCGCGCCGCCTGCTGTTCGCGCAGTTTGCGCGTGGGCGACTTGTCGCGGCGGTCGATCACGTCGGGGTGCATGTTGCCCACGAGCAGCTGCGTGATGGTGCTCGCGCCGCGCAGGTTGCCCTTGGTCACCGCGTCCTTGAGGGCGCCGGCCACGCCCACGAGGTCCACGCCGTCGTGCTGATAGAAGCGCTTGTCTTCCACCGCGATGAACGCCTGCCCCACGTAGCGGGGGAGGGTGCGCAGGGGCACGCTGAGGCGGCGCTCCCGGCCGATCTCACCGATGACGCTGCCGTCGCGGCCCAGCACCAGGGTGGCCTGGGGGGGCGTGATGATTTTCCAGGGTTCGCCGGAGCCGGCGGTGGTTTGGGCCCGGAGCGGGAAGAACGACGCCGAAAAGCAGACGGCAGACGGCAGGAACCACAGTTTGGCAGACGGGAGTAACCACGCTCTTGTCATGGATGAATTCTACACTGCCAGGCTGGGACCGATCCCGGGAGGGTTTGCCGTTATCTTGCGTATATGCCAGGTGATCCGATTCGTCCGCTGACCATCGCGCTGTGCCAGTTCGCCCCCCGCAAGGGCGACACGGCCGGCAACCTTGCCCGTGTGGGCCGGCTCTGCGCGCAGGCCGCCACCCTCGAGCCGCGCCCGCAGGTGGTGCATTTCCCCGAAACGGCGCTGTCCGGCTATTTCGTGGAAGGCGGCGTGCGGGAGGTGGCCTGCACGGCCGGTGCCCTCGCCTACGACCTCGACGAGGCCTACCGCACGGCGTGCGCTACAGCCGGCATGGAGCCGGTGCCGCTCGATGTGGTCATCGGCTTCTACGAAAGGTGGCGTGACACGCTGCACAACAGCGCGGCGTATCTCACCATCGGCCTCGATGACGGGCCGCCGAACGTGCGGCACGTGCACCGCAAGAACTTCCTTCCCACCTACGGGCTGTTCGACGAAGAGCGTTTCGTGGAACGCGGCACCGACATCCGCGCCTTCGAAACACCGTGGGGACGGGCCGCGATCCTCGTGTGCGAAGATGCGTGGCATTCGATCAGCGGCACCATTGCCGCGCTCGACGGTGCGCAGGTGGTGTTCGTGTCGTCAGCCGCTCCGGCTCGTGGCTCGTGGCCACGTGAAGACGGCGTCCCCGGCCCCGCCAGTGCGGCCCGCTGGGAACGCCTCATTCGCGACATCGCCAGCGAGCACGGTGTGTTCACCAGTTTCGTGAACCTCGTGGGCAGCGAGGGCGGCAAGCGCTTCTTCGGCACCTCGCACCTCGTGGGTCCCGGCGGGGACGTGCGCGGGCGGGCGCCGGTGTGGGCCGAGAGCTTTGCCAGCTTCACCGTCGATCTCGACGATCTCGTGCGCGCGCGCTCGGACAGTCCGCTGCTCAGTGACCTGCGCGTGGCCCTGCCGCATGTGCTCGACAACGTGAAGCGCGTGACTGAAGGCTGGCCGGTGCAATTGGCGTACGACGGCCCCGAACCGGCCGCCGCCGATCTGTTGCGCGGGGCGCGCGGCTTCACCACCGGCGAGTTCGCGATTCCCGAGGAGTTGCTGCAGAAGGCCAACACCGTCGTGCGCGCCCTGCCCGAGCACTTGCCGGTCCTGCGGCATGGTGTGCGTGATCAGGGCGGACCGCCGCCGCTCGCCCTCGACTGCGAACTCACCGAAGAGTGGCTGGTGGGCTTCCTGCGCGAGGAGATGGCACGCCGTGGCTTCGGCAAGGCGGTCATCGGGATCTCGGGCGGTGTGGACAGTGCCGTGTCGGCCTCACTGGCGGTTGAAGCGCTCGGCCGTGAGAACGTGATCGGCGTGCGCTTGCCGTATCGCACCTCCAGTCCCGAGTCGCTCGAGCACGCACAGATCGTCATCGATGCCCTCGGTATCGAATCCCGCACGGTCGACATCTCGCCGGCCGTGGACGGCTATCTCGCCAACGAGCCCGACGCCGACGGGGCGCGCCGTGGCAATGTGATGGCGCGCCTGCGCATGATCGCGCTCTTCGATCTGTCGGCACGCTATCGCGCCCTGCCCATCGGCACCGGCAACAAGACGGAGCGCCTCTTCGGCTACTTCACGTGGCACGCCGACGATTCGCCGCCGGTGAATCCCATCGGCGATCTGTACAAGACGCAGGTATGGCAGCTGGCACGCTACCTCGGCGTTCCCGATGTGGTCGTGAACAAGGCACCCACCGCCGATCTGATCGCGGGACAAACCGACGAAGGTGACCTCGGCATCAGCTACGCACGGGCCGATGAAATCCTCAACGGCTTGCTGCACGGCTTCACGCACGAAGCGTTGCGGGCGCGCGGGTACAACGAGGATGAACTGGCCATCGTGGAGCGCCGCCTCAACGGCACGCACTGGAAGCGGCGGCCGCCTTCGGTTGCTCTTTTGAGTCAGAGCGGAATTGGGGAATCGTATCTGCGGCCGGTGGATTACTGAGCCACGGGCCCTCGGTTTGGGCCAGTGGGTTGGAACTGATATTGGGAGAAAAGGGGAAAGGGAGAACAGGAGAGCGAGTCTCTTTTTCTCCCTTTCCCCTTTTCTCCCATTGTCAGTTCCCCCTTTTCTCCATGGAGCTCGACCGCGCCGACAAGCTAGCGCCTCGGGTTCTCCCACAGACGAGCCGGATCGGCCACCGCGAGCTCGCAGCAGAAGGCCGCAATGCGCTCCACAGCCTGCGCCATGAACGTGGCGCCACGCTCGGCCGTCGCCGCGCGCGGATCTCCCACCCCCGTGTCGTTGGTGGCCTGCGTCCACCGGCGCGGCATCCACGCCACGCCGTTGCGTACGCCTTCGAGCGTGCTGGGGTTGGTGCTGCCGTCGCCCCACGTGTCACGGTCGGGCACCACAAGCTGCGGCGCCACGTGCATCACGGCCGCCGTCTCCAGTTCGCCAGCGTGATCACCGGGCTCGGTGAAGACGCGGTGATCAGCGGCCTGCCACCAGTTCACGATGGCGAGCATGATGTGGGTGCTCGGCTGCAGTTCGCGCACGAGCGCGCGCAGCTCGTTGCCCCCGTGCGCGTTGATCAGCACCAGTCCACGCACGCCGTGCGGCTCGAGACTCTTCACCACGTCGCGCAGAATGGCCAGCTGGGTACTGGGCATCACGTTGATGGTGAGCGGCAAGTCGAGCTGGGTGGTGTTCACGCCGAACGGGATGACGGGCAGCGCGACCACATTGGTGCCATTCGCGATACACGCGGACGCCACGCGTGCCGCCACTTCGCCGCCGAGCAGGGTGTCGGTGCCATAGGGCAAGTGCGTGTTGTGCGGCTCGGTGGCGCCGAAGGGGAGCAGCGCCACGGGCCACGTGGCATCACGCATGGTAGGCCACGTGTTCTCCTGGAGCACGCCAGGGCGCGGCGCGTAGGCGCGGGGCGAAGTGTCGCTCACTGGATCATCGGGTCATCGTGCGGCTGGGTCGAACGGGGACGGCGCCAAGCGTAACTGCGCCAAGCGTAACGGCGCCAGACGTGACCGCGCTAGGCGTAACGGCGCAGTGAGGGCTCGCGTTGTTCCGTCTGGCGCTGTCATGCCTAGCGCCGCTACGTCTGGCGCTTTTTCCCGCCGTTACCCCGCGCCGTTGCCCCGCGCTTTTACGCCGCCCACTCCGCCGCGAATGCGAGACTCACCGCTCTCCTCGCGCCGCGCTTGAGCGCCCGCGTCACGTTACGCGCGTAGCGCACGAAGTTGGCGCCGGCCCACGGGTGCCGGGCAAAGAACTCGAAGGGCAGCAGGTCACTCTTGAGGCGATTGCACGGGGCGCACGCCACCACGAGGTTGCCGGGGTCGTTGGCGCCGCCGCGCGCGAGCGGGACCACGTGGTCGAGGGTGGCCGTGCGCTGATCGAGCCGTGTGGCGCAGTACACGCACCGCTGGCTGCAGTCACGCAGCGCGCCTTTGCGCAGCGCCCGCTTCATGGCCACGTGTACCACGGCCTTGGGGGCGGCACGCACACTGCCGCGCGTGCGCACAGCGCCCCGCTTGGAAGGCCGGCTGCCGCGACCAGCCTCGTGCGAGGTGCTCCGGCTGAGCCGGAGCGTTGGACGTTTCGCCATGCTCACGCCCTCCGGAACAGAAACGCCCCGGCCGAGGCAGCAGGCCTCTCGCCGGGGCGATGGGGGACGACGCCTTCGCGGCACCGGATCGGGGCCGACGACAGGGAGGCAGTCGCCGGGAACGGGCGCCGCGCATGAGAGACACCGCGAGTGGAGCGCATCATCCTCCTGGAACACCAAGTGGACACGCAAACCGCCGGAACCTCATTGTGTGTCGCGCGCGGGGCTTGCTCGCATTCGCGACCACCGCGCGATTATGCGATCACGGTTCTGCTCCCGTCAATAGCAAACGGGCATGGGGTGCGCCGTGTGGCCGATCCCATGCCCGTTCGTGACAATCAGCCGCCGTCGCAGCCGCAGAACCTCAGGCCTTCATGCCACCGTTGCGCAGCGGATCGCGCAGCATGCTGCCGATGCGCGCCGCCATGGCGTCGAGCTGCTGCCGGTTGGGCATGACCGACGCGGGGAACGGCAGCGGCACATCGAACCCATCCCCTTCCCGGCGCGGGATGAGGTGAATGTGGTAGTGCATCACGTTCTGACCGGCCGCCTGCCCGGAGTTCACGACGATGTTCATGTCGGTCGCGCCGCTCGCCGTCTGCACCGTAGGGATCAGCTTGGCAGCCACCTGATACAAATGGGCGCCCACGTCCTTCGGGATGTCCTGGAGCACTTCGTAATGCTCACGCGGCACCACGAGCACGTGCCCCGGATTGACCGGCTGAATATCCAGAAACGCGATTGCGGTCGCGTCTTCGTAGCAGATCGACACCTCGGCCGCGCCGCGGATGAGGTCGCAGAAAATGCAGTGGCCGGTGGACGGCTTCATGGGGGCGGTAGGGGCTTGCATGAACGGAAGACTCAGGGTCCAGACTGCTATGCCAACCTGCGTCCAGAATCAATGCCCGGCAAGCGTCCCGGGATCCAACCGTTTGTCCCCCAACGGTCCCGCCGGGGACACCGTTCGGCCCACCCCATTCGGAGTTCGGTGCGGATTGACCTTCCCGCCCCCCCGTCGCGCCTCACCGCTCACTATTTTTTAGGGGCTGTGTGATTCCCGACTTCCCTGACTCCACCGATGGCCACTTCGACCCGTCCGAGCCGCGCCCGTAAGAGCGAGGCCAGCGAGCCGGCGTCCGCCCCCGCCTCCGCGGCGGCGCTGACGCGCGACCAACTCATTCACGCCTACCGCGTGATGTACACGTCGCGAAAGCTCGACGACAAGGAAATCCAGCTCAAGCGCCAGAACCGGATCTTCTTCCAGATCTCCGGCGCCGGCCATGAAGCCATTGGTACGGCCGCCGGCATGGTACTGCGCCCGGCCTACGACTGGTTCTACCTCTACTACCGCGACCGCGCGCTCTGCCTGCAGTTGGGTATGACGCCGGCCGAGATGCTGTACAGCAGCGTGGGCGCCGCCATCGATCCCAACTCGGGTGGCCGCCAAATGCCCAGCCACTGGGGGCACAAGGCGCTCAACATCACTACTGTCTCGTCACCCACCGGCACGCAGTTCCTGCAGGCCGTGGGCAGCGCCGAAGCCACGCTGCGCGCCCAGCAGATCGAGTTGAACGAAAGCACCTTCAAGGGCGATGACGTCACGCTCGTCACCACCGGCGACGGTACTACCAGCGAAGGCGAGTTCTGGGAGTCACTCAATACCGCGACCAACCTCCAGCTCCCCATCGTGTACCTCGTGGAAGACAACGGGTACGCGATCTCGGTGCCGGTGGAAGTGAACACGGCGGGCGGTTCCATCTCCAAGCTCGTCTCGTCGTTCCCTGGCCTCTACATCCAGGAAGTCGACGGCTGCGACCTGCTCGCGTCGTACGACGCCATGCAGCGCGCGGTGCAGCACGCCCGCGAGCGGAAGGGGCCAGCCTTCGTGCACGCCAAGGTCATTCGCCCGTACTCGCACTCGCTGTCGGACGACGAAGTGTTCTATCGTCCGCCCGAGGAGCGCGAGGCCGATGCGGCGCGCGACCCGCTCACCACCTTCCCCGCCTGGCTGATCGCCGAAGGGCACGCCACCGCCGACGAACTGCAGGCGCTGCGTGACACAGTCGACGCGGACGTACTTGCGGCGACCGACGACGCGCTCGCACAACCGATGCCGACGCCGGAGAGCGTGCCGTTCGCGGTGTACTCGCCCGACGTGGATCCCACCTCGGAGCGCTTCGACACCGAGGATGATCCGCAGTTCGAGGGCGGGGCCACAACCATGGTGGACCTGCTCAATGCCTGCATGCGCGACGAGATGGCGCGCGACGAGCGTATTCTCGTGTTCGGTGAAGACGTGGCCGACGTGTCGCGCGACCAGTACCTCGGCAAGGTCAAGGGCAAGGGCGGCGTGTTCAAGGTGACGCACGGCCTGCAGACCAAGTACGGCAGCGCGCGCGTCTACAACTCGCCACTCGCCGAAGCGAATATCGTCGGCCGCGCCATCGGCCTGGCCCACCGCGGATTCAAGCCTGTCGTCGAAATCCAGTTCTTCGACTACATCTGGCCGGCGTTCATGCAGATCCGCGATGAACTCGCCACGATGCGCTGGCGCTCCAACAACGCGTTCAGCTCGCCCGTGGTCATTCGGACCACCTATGGCGGCTACATCCGCGGCGCCATCTATCACTCGCAGACCGGGGCGTCGCTGTTCACCGCCAACCCCGGCCTGCGCGTGGTGTGCCCAAGCAACGCGCTCGACGCCAATGGTCTGCTGCGCACCGCCATCCGTTGCGACGACCCGGTGCTGTTCCTCGAGCACAAGCACCTGTACCGCCAGACGTACAACAAGGCGCAGTATCCCGGCCCGAACTTCATGATCCCGTTCGGCAAGGCGAACATTCTGCGTCAGGGTACCGACGTCACGCTGGTGACGTACGGCGCCACGGTGCAGCGCGCCCTCGTTGCGGCCAACCAGATCGCCGAAGAGGGCGGGCCGAGCGTGGAAGTGATCGACCTGCGCACGCTCTCGCCGTGGGACAAGGAAGCGGTCTACGCAAGCGTGAAGAAGACCGGCCGCGTGATCGTGGCCACCGAGGATTCGCTCTCGTGGGGCTACGGCGCCGAAATCGCCGCCAGCATCGCCGACGAATGCTTCGCGTGGCTCGATGCCCCGGTGAAGCGGGTCGCCAGCCAGGATGTGTTCGTGGGCTACGCCCCGAGCCTCGAGGACGCCACGCTGCCGCAGGTGGAAACCTTCCGGCAGGCGTATTTGGAGATTGTGGCGTTTTGAGGTCGGAGTTGGACTGACGACAGACGACTGAAAGCTGAAAGCTCCTCGCCGCCCGCGGGGAGCTTTCGGCTTTCAGCAGTAGCTCTCAGCGATCAGTGACCGGAAGTACAACGCCCCCCGCCGGCTCCGACCCTCCCGACTCCCCCCGCGCGCTGGCTCCCCGGCAAACGCGAACCCGGTCACCAGCGTATCTTCGGGCGACCTCTACCCGGAGCCTCGATCTTGCTGTTCCCTTCCCGCTCGCCGATGGTGGCCTTGGGGCTGGCGCTGTGCGCCACCCCATCACTCGTGGTCGCCCAGGGCGCCGCGGCCAGTGCCGCGCCGCGTCCCATCACCGCCGCCGACATCTCCGCGTGGAAGACGCTGCGCGGCGCGGCCCTGTCCAACGACGGCCAATGGTTCGCCTACCTCCAGGCTCCGAACGAGGGTGACGCCGAGGTCATCGTGCGGCAGACCACCGCCAGTGGCACGGTACGTCGGTTCCCCGTGGGCGAAGTGCCCGCTGCCGGCGGGTTCGGCGGCGGGGTGCCGGGGCTGCAGCTGTCCGGTGATGGGAAGTGGCTGGCCGTGCTGGTGTACCCCAAGGCGGCCGAGCAGAAGCGGCTGCGTCAGCAGCGCCGCCCCATCCAGAGCAAAGCGCTCGTGGTGAATCTCGCCACGGGCGAGCAGCGCGAGTTCGACCGCATTCGCCGCATCGCCTTCGGCGGTGACGTGCCGAGCTACCTCGCCATGCAGGCCTATGGCCCCGATGCGCCCGCCGGCGGCGGCGGCGGTGCGGGCGGCCCCGCGGCGGGCGCGCCGGGCATGGGTGGCAACCTCTTTGGTGGCGGCGGCGCGCGCGTGGATGGCACCGACCTGCTGTTGCACGAGCTGGGCACCGCCAATGTGCTCAACGTGGGCAACGTGGGCGACTTCGCCTTCAGCGACAACGGCCGGCTGCTCGCTTACACCATCGATGCACGAGAGATGGTGGGCAACGGCGTACAACTGCGCGACCTGTCCAGTGGTGTTGTGAAGAACATCGACGCCGGCAAGGCGCTGTATCGTCGCCTCGCGTGGACGGATACGCTCGCGAGCTTCGCGTTCCTCAAAGGCACGGCCGACAGCGCCAACACGGACACCACTTGGGCGGCCGTGGGTGTGAGCCGCGCCGGCTCGCCAGCGCAGAAGACGGTGATGGTGGGCGCGGGGGCGAAGACCACGCTGCCGAACGGCATGGAAGTGAGCCCCGACCGCGCCCCCCGGTGGCTCGACGCGCAGGACGGGCTGCTCATCGGCCTCCGCGTGGCCACGACGCCGCTCCCCAAGGGCGAAGCGCTCGAGGACGACGACAAGCCCAGCCTCATCCTGTGGCACGGCAAGGACGCGCGCCTGCAGTCGATGCAGCTCGTGCAGGAGCAGGCCGACAAGGGCTTCTCCTTCATGGCCACGTACCTGCCCGCCACCGACAAGATCGTGCAGCTCACCGACGAGGTGGTGCGCACCGCCACCCTCGGCGCGCGCGATGCCCTGCTGCTGGGGAGCGACAACAGCGCGTACGAACGTCAGAGCAACCTCGACGGCATTCAGCGTCGCGATGTGTATGTGATCGACACGCGGAGCGGCGCGCGCACGCTCGTGAAGAAGGACGCGCGCGGCAACGCGCAGCTCTCGCCTGATGCGCGCACGGTGCTCTTCTGGGACAACGGCCATTGGCAGGCGTACGACGTGGCCACCAAGAAAACCACCAACATCACGCAGGGCGCGCCGGTGTCGTTCGTGGACACCGAGGACGACCACAATGTGGATCGTCCCGCCACGCAGGTGGTGGGCTTCAGCAAGGACGGCCGCTTCGTGCTGCTGCAGGACAACTACGACGTGTGGCGCGTGGGGCTCGCGGGCAACAGCTTCGCGAATCTCACCGTGGATGGCCGTGCGAAGAAAATCCGCTACAGCCGCCGCATCAGCACCGACCCGCGCGAGCGCAGCATCGATCTCACCAAGCCGATCTACATGGTGGCGATGCAGCACCTCACCAAGAAGGAAGCGTTCGTGCGCCTCGACCCCAACAAGATGGGGGCGGTGGTGCTGAGCGGCTGGCGCGACACGCGCCTCGCGCCCATGAAGGCGCGTGACGCCGAGCTGTGGGTGGCGAGCATTCAGAGCAGCACGCGTTTCCCCGATTACTGGCGCGTGGCGTTCAGTGGCGGGGCGCTGGCTGACTCGACGCAACTCAGCGACGCGAACCCGAAAATGAACGGCGTGGCGTGGTCGGCCGGCTCACGGCTCGTGCACTACGTGACGGAGAAGGGCGACTCGCTGCAGGGCGCGCTGTATCTCCCCGCCGGCTACGAGCCGGGCAAGGCGTATCCCACGCTCACGTTCATCTACGAACTGCAGTCGGACAATCTCAACTCGTTTTACTCGCCCACGTTCTCGAGCTCACCCAACGCGCTCATCGGCGTGCACAACTCGCGTGGCTACGCGGTGTTCCTGCCGGACATCGTGTACAAGCTGAACGATCCCGGCATGAGTGCGGTGTGGAGCGTGGTGCCAGCGGTGAAGGCGGCGATCGCCACGGGTATCGTGGACTCGGCGCGCGTGGGACTCCACGGGCACAGCTGGGGTGGCTACCAGACCAGCTTCCTCGTGGGGCAGACGAACATCTTCAAGAGCGCGGTGGCCGGGGCGCCGCTCACCGACATGGTGAGCATGTACAGCTCGGTGTACTGGAACACGGGGAGCGCCAATCAGCCCATCTTCCAGAGCTCGCAGGGGCGCTTCAAGGGCAACTTCCTCGAGAACCGCGAGGCCTACGAGCGCAACTCGCCCAACCGGTACGCGGATAAGGTGAAGACGCCGCTGATCATCCTGCACGACGACAAGGACGGCGCGGTGGACTTCAACCAGGGCATCACCTTCTACAACACGCTGCGCCAGCTCGACAAGGACGTGATTCTGCTGGAGTACGTGGGCGAGAACCACGGCCTGGCGCAGTGGAAGAACAAGCGCGACTACTCGCAGCGGCTCATGGAATACTGGGACGCGTACCTCAAGGGGCAGCCGGCCCCCGAGTGGCTCAAGAACGGCATTCCGCGGCTCAAGATGGACGAGCACCTGCGGGAGCAGAAGAAGAAGCTCGAGGCCAAGAAGATCGCGATGTGACGAAAGGGGCCGGAAATCGGGGTCGGGAGTGGCCAAAAACGGCCCCGGGACCGACCCCGACCATCCCCGTCCCTCCGGCCGGTCCCAGTCGGACAAACTGTCTCTTGACTCCCCGCCCGAAATGCCGGAAGTTGATCCTTCCTTGCTCGCCTGCACGTGTGCGGCCGGGCAAGGGGGTTCACCGTACCGCAGTTGCTCCACCACATAGGCGCTGGTCCCCGGTCTCCTCCCCCAGAGGCCGTGGCTAAGAGGGAACCCGGTGTGATTCCGGGGCGGCCCCGCCGCTGTAAGGGACGACGAGGAAGCTTTCCGCCACTGCGCCATGTCCGGCGCGGGAAGGCCGCTTCCGAGGCCGAATCCCGAGCCAGAAGACCTGCCAGTGCCATGAGTCCGCGCGCCCCCTCGAGGGAGGGTTCGCCGGGGATCGCCGCGCCGCACCGAGTTGTTCGATTTCGTGTGCGCGCGGCCCCGTCCAGGGCTCCCTGCAAACCATCGCCGGGAGCTTTCGTGTTGACCGCGATGACGCGGCCGACACGAGGCACGGGGAACGACCTCCGGGGGGTGTGCACACACGTTGGCTTTTTTTCCTCTGGAGACTCCGAATGACCACTACCGTCGCCCCTCGCGCCGCCAACGACGCCCGCCAGACCTTTGGCAGCTACGATGCCGCCGGTGTTCGCACGATCACCGAAGTCATCAAGCGCGATGGGCGCCGCGCGCCGTGGGACCCGGAGCGCATCACCCGCGCCATTGCGCTCGCCTTCTGGGCCGCGCGCCATGACGACGCGCCCAACCCGCACGCCAGCGACGCCGCGCACCGGTTCGGCCTCGGCTTCACTGAGTTCGCCGACGTCTGCGAAATCACGCAGCTCGTGGTGAACACCGTCGAGCGCAAGGCGCAGGAACGCACCCCCACGGTGGAAGAAGTGCAGGACATCGTGGAAATGATGATCGCGGCCCGCGGCCACTGGGACGTGGCCAAGCGCTACGTCATCTATCGCGCCAGCCGCGCCCAGGTGCGCCTCGCCGCCCACGGCGAGAACGGCCTGCAGGATTACATCTTCCTCTCGCGCTACTCGCGCTACCGTGACGACCTCGGCCGCCGCGAAACGCCGTCGGAAGCGTTCACGCGCGTGATGGACATGCACCGCGCCCATTTCGCCGACAAGCTCGACCAGCCCGTTGCCGGATTCGGCGGCCGCCTGCTGCGTGAGCTCATCGACGAGACTGAGGCCGCGCTGCAGCGCAAGGCGATCCTGCCCTCCATGCGCTCGCTCCAGTTCGGCGGTCAGGCCATCGAAGCGAACAACGCCCGCATGTTCAACTGCGCCTTCACGCAGATGAACCGCCTCGACGCGTTCAAGGAAGCGTTCTTCCTCCTCATGTCGGGCACGGGTGTGGGCTTCTCAGTGCAGAAGCATCACGTTGCGCAGTTGCCGCATTTCCCCATCCGCGGCGCCGAGAACGAACTCGAGGTCGTGCACTACAACGTCGGCGATACGCTTGAGGGGTGGGCGGACGCGCTCGACGCGCTGATGCGCAGCTACACCGACAACAAGAAGATCGAGTTCAACTACTCGAACATCCGTCGTCGTGGGGCGCCGCTCCGCACGTCGGGCGGTCGCGCCCCGGGTCACCTGCCGCTCAAGAAGGCGCTCACCGCCGTCGAGCGTATGCTCGATAACGTGTCGGGTCGCGCGATGCGCCCCATCGAAGTGTACGACATCCTCATGCACGTCGCCGTCGCGGTGCTCTCGGGCGGTATCCGCCGCTCGGCCACCATCTGCCTCTTCTCGGCCGACGACGACGAAATGGCGGCCGCCAAGACGGGCAACTGGTTCGAGACCAACCCGCAGCGCGGCAAGTCCAACAACTCGGCCGTGCTCGTGCGCGACCAGCACACCGAAGGCGACTTCCAGCGTCTCTTCGAACTGCAGAAGGAATTCGGTGAGCCGGGCTTCTACTTCGTGGACGACGTCGAGTACGGCGCCAACCCGTGCGTCGAAATCGGCCTCGCGCCGTTCGCCGTGGTCGACGAGGCCGCGCAGGCCAAGCTCGCCGAGTACGGCATGCCCGACGTGCCGGTGGGCAGCAAGGTGAGCGGCTGGCAGATGTGTAACCTCACGACGATCAACGCCAACGCGTGCGAAGACGAAGCCGGCTTCCTGGCCTGCTGCCGCGCCGCGGCGCTGCTCGGTACGCTGCAGGCCGCGTACACGACCATCCCGTACCTCGGGGCTGCCACGCGCTTCATCAACGAGCGTGAGTCGCTCCTCGGCGTGTCCATCTGCGGTATCCTCGATCGTCCGTCGCTGCTGCTCAACCCGGCCGTGCTGGAGCGCGGGGCGCAGGAGTGCCTCGACACGAACGCGGCCGTGGCCGAACACCTCGGTATCCCGGCGGCGGCGCGCATCACTTGCGTGAAGCCCGAAGGCACCGCGAGCCTCGTGCTCGGCGCCGGCTCTGGTATCCACCCGCACCACGCGCGTCACTACTTCCGTCGTGTGCAGGCCGCGCGCACGGAGCCGTTGTTCCAGTGGTTCAAGCTCAACAACCCGCACATGACGGAAGCGTCGGCGTGGGATCCGGACACCACCGACGTGATCACCTTCCCGGTGACGGCGCCGGCCGATGCCATCCTCCGCAAGGACGTGGGCGCGGTGCAGTTCCTCGAGTACGTGCGCCTCGTGCAGCAGCACTGGGTCGTGGCCGGCCGTCGTCACGAGCAGTACAACCCGGGGCTCCACCACAACGTCTCCAACACCGTCACGGTGCGCGACGACGAGTGGGACGCGGTGCAGCAGTTCATCTTCGAGAACCGTCAGTACTTCACCGGCATCTCGCTGCTCCGTGAAACGGGCGACAAGGTGTACACCCAGGCGCCGCGCGAAGAAGTGACCACCGAGATGGACATGGCCAAGTGGAACGCCCTCGCGTACAGCCCGGTCGATTACACGGCGCTGTGGGAAGGCACCGACATGACGACGCTCGCCGATACCGTGGCCTGCGCCGGCGGGGCCTGCGAGATCGTGTAACTCGGTTCACATCGCGGATGTGACGACGCCCCACCGACGGTTCGCTGGTCGGTGGGGCGTCGTGTTTTGCGTGGGCGGGACACGCCCCGTCAGCTCCGCACACCCCATTCGCTGCTCTCTTCGGGGGTGGCCGCGCGCGCCTTGGCGCGCCGGCGTCACCCCCTCAGGGATCCGCTCACGGGGCGGCGGAGCCGCCGGGGCTGCATCGCGCGAAGCAGAGGCACGCGAACGGGGAACCGGAAGCCGGCGGTTGTCGCGCCCCGCACGAGGCAATCAGCTCCGGCGCATCCACGTCGCCGCAAGCGAGTCCGTGAGGGGGTGACGCCGGCGTGTAGCGTAGGCGCGCAGCGACGGAGCGAAGTGCACGGCCACCCCCGAACAGACTCGCGGCGGTGATGTGGATGCGCCGGAGCCCGCCACGCCCCCGAAGCTCCGCGAAGCGCTCAGTGCTTCATGCCGGTGTTGCAGCCTTCCTCGAGCACCTCGAAGCGGTCGTGCAGCGTCTTCATCGCCGCCTTGAGGGCGGTGTCGTCGGCCTTGGCACTTACCATGGCCGCCACCTTCTCGGTTTCGCCCGTGAGCCCCGCCTGCGCCTTGGCGAGCTCCGGCTTCTGGCAGGTCGCCGGCGCCTTGGACGCCGCCACGGCCTTCGCGGCCGTCACCATCTCGCCGATCTTGGCGCGCGTGGCCGAGAGGTCGTTCTTGTCCTTGGCCGGGTGCCAGGTGGCCATCATGAGCATGTGGTAGGCATCGAGCTCCTTCCACCCCTCCGCCTTGGCCTCCTTGCCGTGCTGCATCTGCTTCATGTGCTCAGCGTGCATGGCGGCGTGGTCGTCTTTCTTGGCAGGCGGCTGGGTGGCCTGGGCACCGGCGGGGGCAGCAAAGAGGGCGGCGGCGGTAGCGGCGAAAATGACGCGATTGAGCATGTCGGATTGTCGGGTGAGGGGTGGTGAAGACCGGAAGTTATACCGGCCAGGGTGGGGGATGGATCCCGATGGTCGGGTGACGGTCGCCGCCGCCCGACGGACTCGGGTGGGCGACTGACAGCTCACCCGTTCAGGGTGGAGGGTCGTGGGTTCATCGTTGTGGGTTGGTGCATGCCTCATCG
>Ga0164292_10000055_pt1 | contig 72197 bp, 93 predicted proteins | sample GEODES117metaG_FD_111486 | JGI IMG/M metagenome (GOLD analysis project Ga0164292, IMG submission 111486) | Eutrophic lake water microbial communities from Lake Mendota, Wisconsin, USA - GEODES117 metaG | ecosystem: Environmental > Aquatic > Freshwater > Lake | place: USA: Lake Mendota... | reverse complement strand
TTCTTTTACAGCAATTGAAACCGTCGACTCTGGAGTGCAGAACTTTTTCCGTGATGTGTTCATGCGCATGACAGCAGCTCTGGTTATTTCTGGCGTCACAGCCGGACTGGCCAGCATGATGCCATTTTTATACACAGGCGGCATCCTTACCTGGTTGATCATCCTGAGCCCACTGGCGTTTGTGTTGGCCATGAGTTTTGGTTCAGAACGCTTTAGTGTCAATACCTTGATCCTGTTGTTTATTGGATTTGCTGTGGCACAAGGCCTAAGCATGGGCAGTATTTTTCTTGTGTACACAGGGGCCAGCATTATCACAGCGTTTCTGGTGTCAGCTGGCGTGTTTGCCACTTTTGCAATCATGGGCTATACAACCAAACGCGATCTAACCAGCATGGGGTCATTCCTGTTTGTGGGATTGATTGGTATCATCATAGCAAGTGTTGTGAACATCTGGCTAGCATTGCCGGTACTTGCACAAGTAATCAATGTGTTGGCCGTGTTGATTTTTGTAGGACTCACTGCCTACGATGTTCAGAAACTCAAGGAAATCTACTACAGCGGCAATGATGATGGCAAGGTGCGCACACTAGGCGCTCTGAGCTTGTATCTGGATTTTATCAATATTTTTATTGCTTTGCTACAGTTGTTTGGTAGCAAGCGAGATTAAATCAGACGCAGAGTATGGAAGTGGTCATCCGTCCGGTCTCATAAGCCGGGAATCGCAGGTTCGAATCCTGCCTCTGCAACCAACCTCGGTTACACTTTCCTGTTAGTAAAGTGGGTGGAGGCGATCACCATAGAAACCGCTGGGCACACACGGACCTGGCCCAGAGTCCCTTTTTAGGGGATACTCAAACTGCCGTGGGCGGGCGGCTTGCGACCCTTCCAGAGGAGATAGCGCAGTGGACAGAGTAACTGCTCAGTCCGGGGCTGGTGAGGACCAGTAGCCAGACACTTTCAAGAGGATATTATGTTAGTCAAAGAATCGCACACACGAACCATTACCAAAACAGTAATTTATAGAATTCTTTGTACTATTGCTGTTTATTGCATTTCACTTGCACTGGGTGCAGACTCAGCCACTTCTGGAACCATGGCCATAGCCAGTGTGATACTTGGCACAATCATGTACTACGCACACGATAGAATATGGAACAAATTCTCTTGGCGTCGCACTGACAGTGGAACAGAAAGTTACCTGCGCAGTTTTGTCAAAACAGTTACATATAGAATCATAGTAATTGTTGTTGCAACAATTTTGGCAAGACTTATCATCACAGAAAACAACAGTGTGGCATTTGCATTTGCAGTGGCACAAACTATTGTCAACGCAACATTGTTCTACATTGTGGAACGAGTAGCAAACCAAATCAACACCGGTAGACAAATCATCATCGACTAGAAAGGAAAATCAATGACAACAGCAGTAAGAGCCAGACACATTCTGGTAAGCGATCTAAACACCGCCAATACATTAAAGGCCAAGATTGACGAAGGCAGTAATTTTGCTGAACTGGCGCAGTTACACAGCATGTGTCCAAGCAAAGCCAACGGTGGCGATCTAGGATCATTTGGGCGTGGCCAGATGGTAAGGCCATTTGAAGATGCTGCGTTTGGCCTAGGCATAGGCGAAATCAGTGAGCCAGTCCAAACACAGTTTGGTTATCATCTTATTGAAAGGGTCGAATAATGACTTGCCGTGGATACGATTCAAGAACAGTAAAAATCAACAAGTCTGTCAAGCGTCTGGCTGCAACTATTCTAAATCAGCACGATAGAGGACAATTTATTCGCGACTATGTGCGTGTGGCACAGACTCAAGCTCGCAGTGGAAAAAAGTCTAAGGACGCTGAATAAAATCAGCCAAGGTTGGGACCAGCTGGAAATGATCGCGGATAATACTATCCGCGATTTTTCTATGTTGCATCAGGGTGTTCATTCTGCGGCAATACTCTTGTCTATAGTCTTCACGATATTCGCAAGATTCCATGGTTCTTAGTATGCTTTCCACATGTGTCTGTTGTTTCTGTGCCAGCTGATTGTTAAATTGTGCTTTTACTGTTGACGAGATTTGTTGTTTTTCCTGCACTGTCAAAATGTGCCAGTTAAGCCAAAGCGGTCCAAGTAAATTGGTAGTGCGTAAAGGTATGCGTAAAGAATTGGCATATTCTAGAGTTTTTACCAAATACACTATGTTAAGCGGCTGCACCACATAATTAAAGTTGATTCTTGCCTGAGGCAATGATGCTTTCAGCAAGCGAATGTTGGCATCAACTTTAGACCATGTTGCAGGATACCGCATGAATTCGTAGGCCTGTTGAGTAGCATCAATACTGATTTGCAGTTCTAGATCTTGTATATGAGCCAGATGATCAAGATGTTGTGGCAACACAATGGTGCCATTGGTAACCAGTCTAACTGCTAATTTTCTTTCGCGTGTTAGACTGAGTATTTCCGTTGCTCTTTTGGCCAAGAAAAATTCTCCGCCTATGAAACTAACAGTGTGTAATTCTGGCAGTGCTGCAATGTCCTTGAGAGTTTGATCCACTGTGTCAATTTCGTCGTAATTGCTCAACCAGCCAACAGCTTTGTATTCCGCTGCTAGAGTACTAGAACTCACAGGGTTGCACATTAAACAACGCAAGTTACACACATTACTGGGAAACACCTCCAGTTGAGCTATGCTGTTACCATATGGAATTCTATTGGCATTCATGTGCTGTCGCAAGCTCACTTGATTTTGACCTTCTTCTTGTACACAGGTGTTGCAAGCTGACGGTAAATTCTCTTTGAACATTTGTTGTTTAAGATCAAGTAATTCAGCACTGGTCAAATAATCATTGACATTTTTATGTGAAATGTTATAATCAACATAGTTACAACAAGGACGGTACACTGATTGGTTCGTACCAATCATGCTAATTCTTATGTTCTTGAATGGAGCTTGACACAACGGCTCTTTTGATAGGGTCATAGCAATATTTAGTGGTAGCGTTTTGTTGGATGATAAGTAAATGTACGCGGGAGTAGCTCAGCTGGTAGAGCACTACCTTGCCAAGGTAGATGTCGCGAGTTCGAACCTCGTCTCCCGCTCCATTTCAACCAATAGGAGAAAAAAATGGGTGATCCTCGTTCAAAAAGCAAAACGCCAAAAACCAAAGAATCTAAAGCACCACATCAACAGATTCAAAAGAATCAGACAATGAAGACCACGCAAATGGCAGTACCACAACAAAAAGTAATGAGGAATACAGGACGAGGAAGATAAAAATTTGGGGTGAGAGTTAGAAACTCTCACAGCCCACCAAATTAAAATGCGGGTGTAGCTCAGTGGTAGAGCTTCTGCCTTCCAAGCAGAATGTCGTGGGTTCGAATCCCATCGCCCGCTCCAAGGACAATATAACATGCACATATTACCAAAACTTGACATCATGATTCAATACAGTTGCAGCCTCAGCTGCTTTGGCTGTGTTACCATGAGTGACCAACCTCGCACCGGCGGTGTCAGTATTGCCGAAGGCGAAGAATGGCTGAGTGCATGGAGCAAAGTTCTTACAGTGGACACCATTGGTATCACCGGTGGTGAACCATTGCTTAATCCAGACATACTAGAATGGATACGCAAGGTACGGCAATATTTTCCTAGCAGTCACATCAAAGTAGTTACCAATGGCATGCATCTTACAACAGTGTCGGTGCTACCGTTGCTACTAGAACTTGGTAATGCAACATTGGATGTTAGTTTTCATTTGCAAGGATTTCCTGCAGAACAACTGCATAAAGATGTGCTTGCACAAACAATGGATATAGATCCGCAATGGGTTGCAGTGGCCAGTGGTGTTGAAGATATTCCAATCAAACTTGTACACAATGATGTTACTTTAACTGTGAGCATGTGGCGTAGATTTACCAAGCCCTATCACGGTGTTCTTAAACTCATACGACCATGGAAAAGCAAGCATCCTTCGTTGAGTCACTCTGCATGTGGAGCACCTGCTGATCCAATATTGTACAAAAATAGAATCTACAAGTGCGGTCCAATTGCCAACCTCCGTGACCTATTGAACATACATGAACTGTCGGACAATGCAGAATGGCAGCAGTACTTGAAGTACAAAGGATTTGGAGTAGATGAAGATCTACAACCGCTGATAGACGACTTTGGCAAACCAAATAACAAAATTTGCACCATGTGTTCAGCTGATGCTCGTGCCACGATCGAGCACTATGAGCCAGCCATGGTGGTGCTGAAACATGTACAATGATACCAGTCTTCCACTGATATTTTTAGGTTCCAACAGTAACATCTACAAACTGAAAGAACTAGCGGAGAGTGTGGGGATCCAGGTACTTGGCATTATTGACAATGATTACCACGGCCAAGGATACTACAAGCATATTCCAGTAATAGGCACAGAAGAAGATCTACAGTCTTACAAAGACTGCCAGTTTATATGTGCTACCAATTGGACTCCAGACGCCGCCAGCACACGAAATAAAATCAAAAGAGCTAGACAACTAGGCCTGTTGCAAGATCTACAACTACCATTGGCCACTTTAGTATCGCCTTTGTCTAGTGTGAGTAAACATTCTAAAATTGCTCCGGGCACTGCGGTGTATGGGTATGCTACCATTGAACCAGAAGTAGTTGTAGGTGCGCACAGTTTGATATATGACTATGTAATTGTTGGGCACGAAAGCAACATTGCGCACAATGTGGTGCTACAACGACAGGTATTGATAACCAGTTTGGTTACTGTGGAACAGGATGTGTATTTTGGCTTATGCAGCAAGGCAGGTAGAAGTCTTACCACTGTGGCTGCAGGCACATTTGTTCATCCAAATGTGATGCTACTGCGCAGTACCACGCCCAATGAAATAATAAGTCTAGCCAGTCGTAAGACCTATAGCGAAACAATTGCACAATGAGGATAGCGTTTGTCAACATTCCTGCATGGAGCCTGCACTATCCGGCCGGTGCTCCTGCTATTCTAAAGAGCATTGCTCGTAGCGAAGGGCATGAAGCCAAATGTTTTGATTTTGCATACGATTTGTTCAACGGTGTAGCACAAAGAAATTTATCAAGATATGATGAACTGCAAACACTACTGGTGATTCCAAGTCAATGGAGTAAACCTGTTGACAGTTTGCATTATCTTGTGCTAGGGGATGCTCAAAGCAAAGACATTGACACCTGGATCAAACTCAGTGTGGCCAAATTGAAACAATATGCACCAGACTGGGTTGGTATCAGTGTGTTTAGTTATTGGAGCCACAAGAGCAGTTTGTTGTTGGCACAAGCAATAAGACAACACCTGCCTGATGTACAAATTCTCTGCGGCGGAAGAGGAGTCACTAGTACGCTGTTTGGCCCTGACAGAAAAAGCTATCTTGCTGCCATAGCACAAGCTGGATTGCCCGAGGCACAACAAGACACCTACTACAAAGACTGGATATTACAAGCAGGACTTGCTGATGCTGTGATTGAAGGAGACAGTGAGCAAGCTATTCGTGATTGGTTGAACGGCGGCAGTAAACCAGTAAAATGGTCTGCTCCTATTGAACACATACGCATGAACGAAATTCCCTACAGTGACTTTGATGATTATGATCTAGCAGGCTATCCATGGCATCATGAACCTGCACTGCCTATCAGTGGCAGTAAAGGTTGTGTACGAGCTTGCACATTTTGTGATGTGCCTAAAATTTGGCCTAAGTTTTTGTTCAAAGACGGACATCATGTGGCAGATGAAATGGCATATCTTGGCCACAAGTACGGAGCTAAAGAATTTTACATCACAGACAGTTTGGCCAATGGCAGCATGACCGCCTTTATGGATTTTCTCAACAAGGTTACAGATTACAAAAACACAGGCAAAATTGATAAAGACATGGTGTGGACTGGGCATTATATCACTAGACCAGCTCATCAGATACCGGCTGAATATTATAAACTCATGGGTGCCACCGGTGCACAAGGACTTGCCATTGGCGTAGAAACCGGCAGTGACAGTGTGCGCAATCAAATGAAAAAGAAATTCAGCACCGACGATCTGGATGTAGAAATGCAACATTTCAGCAAAAACAATATCACTGCGGTATTGCTGTTCTTTAGTGGATACCCAACTGAAACCTGGCAGGATTTTTTAGATACTGTGTTGATGTTCCACAGATACCAACGATATGCAGCAGACGGCACTCTGCAGAAACTTAGTCTTGGTACTCCTTATCAGTTTGCATATGACACACCAGTTGAAGACTTGACACAAGAATACCAAATGACCATTGGCGATTTTGGTGATCTTTGGACCGCAGGAGTTAATCCTGAACTACATTACTTGGAAAGAGTACGCCGTAGGATGATCATGCAAGAAGTTTGTTGTTTGTTGAACTTGCCTGTGAGTAGAAACTACTATGAACTGTTGTTTATGATGAACACCATTCGTAGCAAGAGAAAAGAAATTATGAATTTTTTTCAATTGCCTAACTACAGTTTTGACACGCATGCTAACATCACAGGGGACCACAGGTTAGGTGATCGTGTGTTCATGCCTGCTGATTTACAACAAACATTGATTGCAAATGCTGATCAAGTGTTGCTAGAACTAGAAGTTGATTTTGAAAGTGATAATCCTGCATGGCAACCAGAACTTGGAATACAAATTGGCAACAAGCATTTGATTGTAAAGATTGAACATGCGCAGACAATAACCATTACTGGTAGTCTACCTGCAAACAGTAACCTTGCGGTCATGCTGTTAAATCAGCCTGCTGACAAAACACATTTCTGGACAGGCGGTGACCATAATCATTATAGTTGTAGACAACTACTGATCAAAGGTTTCAAACTAAATGGCGTAGACTTGATCAAGCTAGGACATTTAGACAAATACTTCAAACAAGATTTAATTGTAGATCCCGCTGGAGAAGCTTGTATTCGTGAACTAGAGTGCTGGCCGACCACAGCCAAGCATCTCTGGAGATTGTGGACCAACATGACTGTGCATGCTTGGTTCGATTACCCTGTGACTACCCAATTGTGCGCATGGGCACTAGACCAAAATGCTGATCAAACACCAGACTGGGAAGTTATGAATGAATTGAAGAAATACCTGGTTGACTTTGACCAGCAGAACAGTTAAAATTAAACATATTCACTCTCCTGGAGAACTACTATGTTTGAAAATCTTGAAATTCGTAAAGTTGCCAATGGCTACATTCTGGTTGTTAGTGACGAAGCCGGCGAAACTCGCGAGTATGTTTATGATACCAGTCGTAAACTCATGCGTGTTCTCAAGCAGCACCTTGATGCCAAAGGCCTAGACGAGTAATTAATCTAGCACTATCATTTGTCTAGGGCTTGGCAAGCCCTTTTCGTCTATAGCCCTGCGCAAATGACCCACAATTGATGCGCCAGCTTCTTCACTGTAATGATAATAACGACAAGGTAGACCGCTTACATTGTATGCATAACTGTCGCTGGGGCGATGACTTAAACTAAAAAAAGTTTTATTTGGGTCAAACACATTTTCTTTAAGGTGTGCAAACATAAACGGTCCAGAGTTTTTACCAACTATGAGTTCGCATCTGGTGCTTAGAAAAGCTATTTCATTGATGTCGCCTTCTTGTACATTGGCAAAAATATCATCTGTGAAATACAGATTGGGTGCATTGAAAGTGTTGTCAAATTTTGAAGTGCAAACAAAGGCAATGTCTTTGTAGTCTGCACACAGTTGTTCTAGTACATCTTCCATTAGGCCAATATGGCTTTGAGTGCTACGCACCAGCCCGTTACAAAACAATGCCACACGATTTTTCCCACTTAAAAATTCCACAGCCGGTCCTGTATCATACGGCGTCCAGTCTGTGCTGGGAATGTAACGGCTGATGTCCACTTGGCCCTGATCGCCTGGCATAGATAGTTCTGGAGCAAGATTCAATTTGATCACTTCCATGATGTGTGTCCACATGGTAAGCAAACTGGGCCAATTGGCATGATGTTCTCCCTGCGGAATAACAGCATTGCCGTAGGCTCCTACCCAGGTATTGATGTAAAATGTACCATTTACATCAATATAGCGCATGTGAGCAGTGACCTGAGGTGGTAGTTGGTCTGTGTGAATGTGTTCACAAGGCAAGTCGCGCATGCTTTTTGTACTGTTAAGTTGGGCATGAGAAAATTCATATCTAGGACCAAGTTGTTGCATGATGTCTAGCATGTAGCCTTTGCCACTAAAAACATCTCCGTTGTGCCAGTGATTATAAAAGCAAATCTTTTTCATTAGTAAATTTTTTCTTCAATGATATGACTGTGCATGAATTCATTTATCTTGCGTTTGATTTCAGCTCTTAGGTCGTTGTTAATATATATCTGTCTGGCAAATGCAATAAAAGTCATATCGAAGTTTTGATCTTTTTCGCATTTGCGGATATTGTCTTCAATTTTCCATATGGCCAGGTTGGTTTTCTTTAGATCTTCGTAAATGGATTCAAGCTCGGCTCGTTTGTTTAGACTATCTGGTAGTTTAAGGCAGCGACGAATCTCTTTGAGTTCTACCAGTTCTGTATCAATGTTGACTCGCTTGGCACTATTGTCGCCCACATGCATGAGCTTGATTTCCAAAATACTGATCTTGTCGTAGAGTTCACCCACACTAATAGGTGCCATAAGTTGATTGGTTTTTTCCATTACATGCTTTCTAAAGTGTTTGCTAGCCATTCCATGTCTTCCCCGTCAACAAAATGACTGTTGCCAATGTACACACCGTTGTCATTGAGCAAATCCACATTGCTGTTTTTCTTAGGCACGCCGAACTTGTAACCTTTAAGAAACGGCTGACGCAACAAGTTGCCGCCCACAATAGGACGATGTTCTACACCATTTTTTTCAAAAGTTTCTTTAATGCGTTTGGTCAACGCAGGATCTTTACAAATAAAAGGAAACGCAAAGTTGCTGTTGCCAATGTCATTGTACACAGGATAAAACTTGTCTTGATGTGCATTCATGATATGCACAAACTGTTCGAAGTTTTTACGGCGCTGTTCAATCATACTGTCCAGTCGTTTGAGTTGACTCATGCCTAGTACAGCATTAAAATCGCTGCTGCGGAAATTGTAACCATCTGTCATAAACAGAAATTGGCTGTGTATTTCTGGATACTGATCAGCATACTTTTTCAAATTACCACTTTCACGAGCCAGTCCGTGACTGCGTTTCATACGCATGAGTTCGTACAAATCGCTGTCATTGGTGTTTACCATGCCACCTTCTATAGTGGTCATGTGATGACCAAAGTAAAAACTAAAACTAGCAGCAACACTATTAGCGCCAACTCTATTGCCATCGTCATCTAAACAACCGTGACTTTCGCAAACATCATCAATTATAATAGCGTTAGGAAATATTTTTTGGTACTCACGAGTGTCGGCTGGAAAGCCAAGCAGGTGAGTTACAAAAATTAGTTTTATATCTGGATGCTTTGCTGCAATTGCTTTCATGTGTTCTAAGTCAAAACTAAAATTCTTTAGATTAACATCGCAGAAGATGGGATTGAAGCCCAGTTGAAACACAGGACTGATGTTGGTGACCCAGGTACAAGCTGGTACTAGACATTTGTCGCCGTCTTTTAATCCGTGTTTTTCTTTAACAGCCGCGACCAGCAAACTATTGGCAGTTGAACCAGAACTTACCATGAGTGCGTGTTTGCTGCCAACCCAGTCTGCCCATTGTGCTTCAAACTCTCGCACTCGTGGTCCATTGGTGTAGCGATCACTAGTGAGCAAGAATTTTACCATTTGATATTTGTCGCCCCAGGTAACAGCATTCTTCATCAAGGGCCAGCGTAATTGAGTCATTTATTTCCTTTCAATATCTTCTTCAATACAGTCTTCGCCGTACTGTATTTCTACCAGTTGTAGTGGTTGATCAGTTTCGTTGGCCAACTGGTGCCATTCACCTCGACTGATCCAGATATGTTGATGTTTACCAAACACACCCACTAGTTCTGCATCTGTTTTGCGATTAAGAGTGTACACTGTTGCTTGCCCTTCTGCAACAAACCAGAACTCCGAACGCTTGCTATGTCGTTGCATGCTCAGGCTTTGGCCTGGATCAACTGTGAGTTCTTTGAGTTTGGCTTCTGGGCCATAGTCGTGTAACAGTCGGTATTCTCCCCAGGGTTTTTCTGTGCGAGGAGCCTTCCACTCATCCAGGATCCAGCGACTGCTGTTTTGTTTCCAGTCACCGCCCACACTGAATTCAAAATGCAATTTAGCATCATCGGCAAAAATTTCCATTTCGGGAATGTTACTGGCATTGCGGTCACCGCCATTGGCAAACACGATCTCTGCGTCTGGGTACAGCGCACGAGCTTGCCGGATGCCGTCGGCACCAGACCCGTCGTCGTCTTGTAGTTCCAACACCTGATGAACCATGCGCAGGTTCTTTATAATTGCACTGCGTTCTGCATAGGGCATGAATGCACGCCCTTTTTTGCGGCGCAGCCATGCGTCACTGTTCAATCCAACCAATAGAATATCACCTAGTACGGCTGCTGCTTCAAAATATGCAATGTGTCCTGAATGTATGGGGTCAAAGCCACCAGTGGCAATCACTACTTTCATAGGCCTGCCTCTGCGCGATCATGTGCTACCATGTCTCGGATTAGGCCTTCGATGTCATATTTTCTTGACCACCCCAACTGCTGCTGAGCCTTGCTGCTGTCACCGCACAACACGCTTACTTCTGCAGGACGATACAGTTTTTCATCTACTTCAATAAACACCTTGCCTGTGACCAAATCAATGGCTTTTTCATTGATGCCGTTACCAAACCAGGCAAAACTGATATTGTTGGCTACCATGGCCATGTTGATAAAATCCCGCACAGTGTATCCTTCGCCAGTGGCCAACACATAGTCTCCGGGCTGGTCCTGTTGCAGCATCAGCCACATGCCTTCCACAAAGTCGCGAGCATGACCCCAGTCTCGTACAGCATCAAGATTGCCCAATTTAATGGACTCTTTTTGTTTGCCTGCAACTATCTGTGCGATGCCTTTGGTGATTTTTCTAGTTACAAAAGTTTCGCCTCGGCGAGGACTTTCGTGATTGAACAGTATGCCGTTGCTGGCATGCAATCCGTAGCTTTCACGATAGTTTATGGTGATCCAGTAGCCATACACCTTGGCCACTCCATACGGTGATCTTGGATAAAACGGTGTGGTTTCTTTCTGCGGAGTTTCCTGAACTTTGCCAAACATCTCACTGGTGCTGGCCTGATAAAAGCGCACAGGCTGTTCTGCGTGTAGTGCTCGCACAGCTTCTAGCATGTTGAGCACACCAACTGCGTTTGTTTCAGCTGTGAACTCTGGCACATCAAAACTCACATGCACATGACTCTGTGCAGCCAAGTTATAAACTTCGTCTGGGCGTACTCGCAGCATGATGTTACGAAGATTACCACTGTCAGTTAGATCACCGTAGTGCAAAGTTATTTGATTACGGATATGTTGTATGTTGGGAATGATTTCAAAATTTGAATTGCGGCGCACCAGTCCATGAACTTCGTAGCCTTTTTCTAACAGTAGTTCTGCTAGGTAAGAGCCGTCTTGGCCAGTGATACCTGTGATGAGTGCCTTTTTCACTTGATCTCCATTGAAAAATAATCTATAGTAGAGTATACGATATTTAATAGTACAGAGCAAGGCGTATTAAAAAACACACTGGCTCAAAATGCCAACTATAAATAATAGCATCAATGATCTTTGGAGAATCAAATTGAGTAAAAATGTCCTCATAACCGGCGGCGCCGGTTTCATTGCGCATCATATTATTGATCGCATTCTACGCACAACTGACTGGAACATAGTCACACTGGATCGATTGGATTTCAGTGGAAACCTAAATCGTCTGGCAGACATGATGCAGGATCATGCACCAGAAATTCGTAAACGGGTCAAGCCAGTGTTCCATGATCTCAAAGCAGAAATTAGTCCACTCACATCAGGCATGATTGGAGACATTCACTATGTACTGCATCTTGCCGCAGGGTCACATGTGGATCGTTCCATTGAGTACCCAATGGAGTTTGTTATGGACAATGTGGTAGGCACAGTTAACCTGCTACAGTGGGCTAGAACCCTGCCCAATCTAGAACGATTTATCAACTTCTCAACTGACGAAGTGTTTGGTCCAGCACCTCCTGGCGTGAACTACAAAGAGTACGATCGGTACAATTCAACCAATCCGTATTCAGCGAGTAAAGCGGCTGCAGAAGAACTGTGTGTGGCATTTGAAAACACCTACAAGATGCCTATTGTGGTCACACATACCATGAATGTGTTTGGCGAGCGCCAGCATCCGGAAAAATACATTCCCATGGTGATCCAAAAAGTGCGTGATGGCGAAGTGGTTACTGTACACAGCGACCCAACCAAAACACAAGCAGGATCACGGCACTACATTCATGCCAAAGATGTGGCTGATGGCCTGATGTTTGTTTTGGAAAAACTGCAAAACTACAAGCACGAAAGCGACTACGGCGGTGCCAAGTGTCCCAAGTTTAACTTGGTTGGTCCAGAAGAAATTGACAACCTTGAGTTGGCACACATTATTGCACGAGCACAAGGCAAAGAGCTCAAGTATGAAATGGTTGATTTCCACAGCTCACGCCCGGGACATGATCTGCGCTATGCACTGGACGGTGGCCTACTAGAAAGTCTGGGATGGATTCCCAAGATCAAACTGTCTGAGCGTGTGAAAGAAGTAGTGGACTGGACCCTGATCAACGATCGTTGGTTGCGCAAATGAAAACAACTTTTATTGTAACATCAGCAGTACACACTCGCTTTGGTATCTATACCTGGGAACAGCGTCGCGACATGACGCTGGATACCATTGCATGCCTTCGCGAGCGTGTGCCGGGCTGTAAAATTGTAGTCAATGAAGTAAGTGGCGCTGGTGTTCATTCAACTGTGGAAACAGCACTCATGGACGCTGCTGATTTGTACATTGATTTCACTACCAACAGCGAAGTGAACTACATTTACAACAATCCAAGTTGGTACAACAATTGGGATGTTGTAAAGAATCTAACCGAGCTAACTACTTTTCCTATCAGTCTTAGAACGCTACAGGATGCTGGCGAAATTGATGATCAAGATAGAATTTTCAAAATGAGTGGAAGATATCTGCTCAATGAGAAATTTGACATTGACTTTTACAATCAACCACAAGTAAAAGACAAGGTGGTAATTGGCAAGAGTGTGGCCAGTCAGTTTCCAATTGAAGTAACTGGGTTGAACATGCAGTACATGTGCAGATTACTCAGCTGGCCCAAAGCCATGCATGCAGACATGATTGCCTGGTACGAAACCGGGCGCGACTACATGAAACAACGCATGAGCATGGGCGGATATGCTGACATTGAACACTGCCTATACCACGCTATTCCCAAACAGCATGTGTACGAAGTTGACCAAGTGGGTGTTTACGGAAACATCGCTCCAAATGGAATTCCAATTGTGAACTAAGGAAAGCATGGATAATATTCTGACTCAACGAGATTGGCAAGCACTACAAACACAGTTTCTTGCCAACAAGCCGTTTAATTATATTGTCATGGACAATTTCTTTACACAAGAAACAGTTCAGCAATTGGTAAAAGAATTTCCAGATTATGACAGCCCTGTTTGGAATGCACACTACAACAATCCCATAGAAAACAAAAAAGCCTGTAATCATTGGGATAAGTTTCCTGCTACCACTTACTCTGTTTTGCATTATCTGTGCAGCACAGCGTTCGAAACCATAGTGAGCAAAATCACAGGCAACACAGAAGTCAAGGCAGATGTAGGACTACACGGCGGCGGATGGCATGCTCATACCCAGGCCGGAAAGTTGAATATACATCTTGACTACAGCATACATCCTAAGTTAAAATTAGAAAGACATTACAATCTAATTGTGTACATTACACCTGATTGGAGTGCGGACTGGGGAGGTGGGTTGGAGTTATGGAGTCATGATTCAGAAACAGCAAGAGCCAAAGAGTTGGTCACCACAGTTGAAAATCGATTCAACCGTGCAGTGCTCTTTGACACGACTCAATATTCGTGGCATGGCTTACCCAAGGACCTTGTTTGTCCAGCAGGGGTCATGCGTCAAAGCCTTGCCGTTTACTATGTCACGGATCCAGCTGCGGATGCTAGCGATCGAGGCAAAGCACTATTCGTACCTCGAGAAGATCAAAAAGATAATCCAGAAATCATGGAACTTATTAAAAAGCGTAGCCAAGTGGCCACAGCTGAAAGTGTTTATAAAGGACTAAAATGAACAAGATTAAAATTTTTATGCACCTAAACGATTTGCCAGGAGCACATGAACTCATGAGTGAGCAGTTGACTAGACTCAGCGAGCATGAGTTGTTAGAAACAGCAGAAACTGTATTTTTGTGCACCAATGGCAACGAGCTTAATTTTATTGATGCACAGAATGTGCTGGCCAATGAAAGAAATATAAAATTTATTCATACCAGCAACAGAACAGATTTGTGGGAATATCCTACACTGGATCTAGTCAAGCGCAACTGTGATGCTGCTGATGAGGAGTACAATATATTCTACTTCCACCTTAAAGGACTCAGTAGGCTGGGCGACGGCCGCGTTACAGACTGGCGCAACTTTATGGAATACTGGATGATTGACAATTGGCGTACCTGTGTTGAAAAACTAGACAGTGGCTACGACCTAGTGGGTACCAATGTCATTGAACAACCGTGGTTGCACAGTTCAGGTAATTTTTGGTGGAGCAAGAGCAGTTATATCAAAAAACTCACTGCTCTAACTTCTCCAGAGCAGTATGCATGGGGCACTCCTAGCAAGCTCACCGGAGCAGTGCTAGATGGCGGTAATTTCCGTTACGACCATGAAGCCTGGATTGGCAGTGCTAACCCAACTTGGTTTGAAATAGCCAACACTCCGGGCAAACAAACTCCGGGTTGGCATTTTGAAAACAACTATCCAGAAAGCGAATATGTACGCTAAAACAGAATACAAAGGAGGTCACCAAACTAGAATTCTGGTTGACCGTCGTAGAGCACTTGGAGATCTAGTCATGATCACACCTGTGCTGCGAGAACTGCGTCGTAGACATCCTGATGCTTTTTTGCAAGTGGTTACAGAAGAACCTGATGTATTGCATAATAATCCTCATGTGAGTCAAGTGGTAAAACCCGACGACATGCAAAAAGCAGATCCTTGGGACTTGTATGTCAATCTCAATGATGCCTATGAAGAACAAGTGACCAGTCACTATGTGGACAGTTACTTGTACAGAGCATTTGGCCAAGAAGGCCTGGCAGTTGACCATTCTCCGGAGATATTTCCCACAGATGAAGAAAAATCCAATGTGGATCAAGTGATTGAAGAAATCAACAGTGATTACATTGTGGTACACATGCGTCGTTGGGCTTGGGAAAACAAAAACATTGATTTGGAAATCTGGAGCTCAATGTTCACTCGCTTGCATGAAAAATATCCTACCATGAAAGTTGTGGCAGTTGGGGCCAAATACGATTTTCGTGTGCCACCACAACCAGATCGTTATATTGATCTGGTTGAACAATTAAGTATTGGAGAAATTCAATATTTAATTTCCAAAGCTCGTGCGTTTGTCGGACCAGACAGTGGACCTTTTCATATTGCTGGCACCACTAGCACACCAATGGTGGCATTGATCAGCCATCTGTTGCCAGAGCAAATACTGCCCACACGCAGCGGTGAGTTTGGTAAAGATATTACTGTTGTGACCAGCGATGTGGAATGTTTAGGTTGTTATGCAAGACAGACACCTCCGGTGCGAGAACTTGTTTGCGAAAATGCAGTTAAGTGGGCCTGTAGTAAAAGTTTTGACAATCAAAAAATCTTTAACGCACTAGAAAAGATCTTAGACAATGAATGATATTACTCAATTAAACTCTTGTTTGGCCTGCGGTGGACACAATCTAGTGCTCATGCTGGACTTAAACGATCAGCCATTGGCCAATGCGTTCAAGGAAGAGCCCGGCGACAGTGAGCCGTATTTTCCGCTGGCTGTGAACATGTGTCGAGACTGCCATCACCTACAGCTCACACATGCAGTGAACCCTAAACTGATCTACGAGCATTATTTGTATGTGAGTGGAACCAGCAAAACATATCTACATTACATGCACTGGTATGCTAAATTTGCCATGGAATTGTATCGCTCACACGCCGGTCATAATCCAGAAACTGTGTTGGATATTGGCTGTAACGATGGCAGTCAATTGAATTTTTTCATCGACGAAGGCCTTAGAACCTACGGAGTTGACCCTGCTAAAAATTTGTTTCCTGTCAGTCAACGCAGCGGGCATCGTGTGGTGTGTGATTTCTGGAACAAAGATACTGCCACAGAAGTTGTACATGCTGCCAATGGTAAAATAGATATCATAACCAGTCAAAATGCATTTGCACACATTCCTGATCTAGTAAATTATCTGGAAAATGTTCGAGATGTTATGCATAGCAATAGCCTGATGTTTGTTAGTACCAGTCAAGCTGACATGGTTCCAAATGACGAATTTGACACAATCTATCACGAACACATCAGTTTCTTCAATGTCAAGAGCATGAAGGCTCTGGCCGAACGATCCGGTTTGTATCTTGTGGACGCTATCAAAACTCCCATCCACGGCATCAGCTATGTGTTTGTGTTGAGCAAGCGTCCTCGTCCTGAGCGTGTGAAAAACATTATTGCAATGGAAAATACCATTGGGTTGTACACAGACGATACCTACGCTCATTGGGCTGCTAATACACTACGCTTGGTTGATGAACTAAAGACATTTGTTGAGTTGTACAGACGCAAGGGCTATATCCTCGGCGGGTATGGTGCTGCTGCCAAAGGCAACACTCTGCTAAATTTTAGCAAGATCAAACTGGATTTTATCATTGACGACAATGAGCTCAAGCAGGGCAAGTACTCGCCTGGTATGAGCATACCTGTGGTCAGTATTGATCATTTGGATCAATATCAGCCCGGCGACAAGATACTGTTTATTCCGCTGGCCTGGAATTACTTTGACGACATTCAAAAGAAGATTCTTGGCCGTCGAATGAATCCAAATGACAAGTTTCTCAAATACTTTCCTAAAGTAGAAATACAATGACAATCAGCAATGCAAAATCTGGGCCATCAGGTGGTACCTTGAATGATGTTACCCTTGTGACCATAGAAACTATGTATCATGACTTGGCCAAAAGAGCCATGGAAGAAACGCTGAGTCGAGTGCCTTTTAAGCATGCACTGGTATTCAGTGACAAAGATTTTCTACCAGGTTCCAAGCATGTAAAAATTCCGCATGGCAATATGCTGAACTATTGCAATCTCCTGCTCAAAGGCATGTTAGAACATGTTGAAACTGAGTATGTGATATTTCAGCAATGGGACGCCATGGTTCACAAAAGTGATGGATGGCATGATTGGTTTTTGTTAAATGACTACATTGGTGCAGTTTGGCCGTGGCGTCCTCACGGTGAGAATGTTGGCAACGGCGGATTTAGTTTGCGCAGTCGTAGACTACTACAAGCACTGCAAGCACCACATATACAATTAGATCCAACCAGTGAGCATGGTGTTCAAGAAGACAACTATATTGCTATTGTGCATAGGCCTTGGTTAGAAAGTCAGGGCATGGTTTTTGCACCTGCACCAGTGGCTAATAAATTTTCTATTGAACTTGCTCCAGATGGATTTGATGCCATGGCACATCATGGATTTTGGAATATAGTTCAGTTCATGCCCAGAGACACCGTTGAATATTTTATCCAACGAGCACCAGAAAATACCTGGAACGAAGTTCACAGAGCACATCACACTGTGGTTTGTATGGCAGGAGTTGGGTATCTAGATCTATTGGAAACTCAAGCAGACAAGATCAAACAAAGCAGTGTGTGCGAAGAAATGATTGAATGGATGTCTCAAGAAGAATTTCCTAACAAAGATAAAGTGTTACAAATTTTCAAATGACTTTAGATATCAGCGTAGTGGCCATTGAGTTCATTAATTATGAACTTACCAAGCGAGCTCTTGACACAACACTTAGACTATTGCCCTCGGTAAAAGAAGTTATAGTTATCAGTGATCAGGATTTCTATCCTGGCAGTAAATTTATTGCGCATGAGCCAGTGCGAAATTTTAGACAATACAATGAACTCATGCTCAAAGGAGTAGCTCAGCATGTTACACAAGGACATGCTTTGTATATCCAATATGACAGCATGGTACATCAAAGCAATCGCTGGCTACCAGAGTTCTTAGAGTACGACTATATTGGAGCTCCGTGGCCCAACGAACCAGAAGGTCAAAACATTGGCAACGGCGGACTCAGTTTGCGCAGTGCTGCGTTCCTACAGGCCTGCCAGGATCCAGAAATCAAACTGTTGGCCAAATACAGTTTTATCAACGAAGACAAGTGTCTAGGGCAAGATCACAGGCCCTTGTTGGAAAGTCGTTATGGCATGAAATTTGCCCCAACGCCATTGGCTCAGCGATTCAGCTATGAACTAGGTCAATATCATGATAGTATGGGTATTCATGGTATCTGGAACATATTTGGCTTTGGACGCAGAGAAACAGCAGAATTCTATTGCGAAAGATTAGACTGGAACAACTGGAACGAACACAAATGGAATCATGTTATCAATGCACTATGGCAAAGACAGCACATAGATCTGTTGCAGATGGCTATCCAAAAACTCAAAGCCAATCAGCCAGAGCACAAAAATCAAGTGGGTGTGATGATTCATAATCATTTGCCCTATTTGAAAAATGGGCACAAGTTGCTAGAAATGCTAGAAACAGTGTAATAGCAAAATTGCAACAAATGCTTGGTTGACAACAATTGGGCTTTTTCTTATACTGCATAAACTCTACAAAAAATAGGAGCTTGCTATGCAGGAAAAATTCATCAACACAGAAGAAGCGTCTAACAAATGGTGGGCAGCCCGTGATGCCCGCATGCGCTCTAGTGCAAACAAAACACACTACAGCTCTGCACAACAGGTGCAAGCTGAACGCATGCGCCAGGTGTTGGAATTGGTGTATGCAGGTAGATTTTTTGAACCCAAATACAACAAAACTTTTATCACGCTCAAAATTGAAGGTGCAACGGTAAAGGACAAAAAGAATCTAGCCATGCTAGAACAAGATTGGAGCAAGCTGGGCATTCGCAAGCGTCCAAGCCCACAGGGTGTGAACTACAATATTCCCAAACTATAGGAGAGCATGATGAGCGAACCCGGATATGGTCGTTTGATAGAAGATCCTTTTTACGATGACGATGGCGTGCTAGTAGACAAGGATTACGATTGGCAAGACATAGAAAACATTGACCCAGCTGAATGGGATGCTGCCTTTCCACAGCCAGAAAATTATGATCCCTATGCTACCATTAACAGTTGACCATGTACCGACCTCGCAACATTTCAAGATTTCAATTCACTAGGGGAGCAGTGATTGTGGGTGATGAAATTGAGACCATTGGGCGTAAACTTGACAGTGTGCGCCATGTGATAGACAAAGTGTACCCCAACACCTGGGCCTATAGATTCTGGCGACAAGTTGAAGCTCAACTTGTGCGTAAAATGAATCTGCTTCAGATTAGGTAGGTTAAATATCAACATGACAGAAGCTCAATTAACTATTGCCATACTTGCACTACTGTTTGCCAAGCATTTCATAGCAGATTTTGTACTACAATTTGATTACATGGTACAACAAAAAGGTATCTACGGTGCCGAGGGTGGCGTACATCACACACTCATGCACATTGTGGGGACCTGGGCAGTGCTCTGTTGGATGACCAATCCTTTTATTGCAGTGTTTGCTGCACTGGCAGACGGACTGTTCCACTATCATATTGACTGGCTCAAAATGAACATCAATCGCTGGCGCGGGCTGACCATACAAGATCATGAGTTCTGGGTCTGGTTGGGTGCAGATCAACTGGCCCATAGTCTTACCTATCTAGCTATCACACTATGGGCAGTATCACATCTAACCAGCTGATAGATCTGTTTGCTGAACGCACACAGAGCTCTCCGGTAAATGCCAGCTCGGCCTGGCTCTGCGAAGTGCGCAGGCAGTACAGCATTCAAGACCTTGATCCAATTGAAGTACATCGCACCTGGTTGCGTGATGCACCTGCTTGGTTTAGATCCAGCTCATTGAACCAAATCACTGGACTGGATGCGTTTCCTGTATTTGAAGCCTGCATGGGGGTAAACCATTTTATTGACAATCTTTTGCAACAGCACACGACCCGTGGCATACAAGTGTTGGCACATGACTACACCTACTACTGGCGGCTTGACCCAGGGCTGGTGCCCAGTCAACCTGGCAATCTTGAGCCTGACCGGCCCTTGTTGATCAGCATGCCTTTTGCAGGACACTATGACATACACCCACGCATGCAGGAGATTCTAGACGAATGTGTGCAAAAAAACATACCAGTGCATGTGGATTCTGCTTGGTTAACAGCCGCAAGAGACATTGTGTTTGACTACAATCATCCTGCCATACAATCTGTGGCCATGAGTCTAAGCAAAGGCATGGACCTGTGGTGGAATAGAATTGGCATACGATGGAGCCGACAACAAAATCCGCAGGACAGCATAACCATATTCAATCAGTTCAAAATGATTCCGGCCAGTCTCATGCACATTGGACTTCATCACATACATCGTGTGCCTCCGGATCACTTGTGGAATTTGTACAATCAGCGTTATAATGAAATTTGTAAAACCTTGTATCTGCGACCCACTCGATTTGTGCATGTGGCACAGAGCATGGATCGCACAAAGTTGTTTGGATTAAAAAATTTGTTGGAGCAGTTTAGATGAAAAAACCTACCGGAATTTACAAAAAAGTTGGCCGCCGATATGTGGAAATTGGCGAGTACGATCAAGAAATGATTGATTACATTCCCAACGGCACAACCATGACGGTGAAACGGCCCGGCATGACCAGCCGCCGGTATGCTGTAGATCCAGACATCGTGCCATTACTGGCAGCATCACTCTATTGCGAGGATGAAATTTCACAATCTATCCATAGGGCATCAGAACTGCGGCCAGCTACCAGAAGCATCACGCTGGAACAACGAGCAGCCTTTGATCAGTTTCTAGCTACTATGGATCCCGATGATCCCAACCGCAACATGATGACCTGCGGCAGCTGTCGTGAGGCTGCAGAAGCAGGTAGCCAGGCCTTGGTCAAAGAAGCACAAAAGCTCTTGACCAACGAAAGCGTGAAACAAGCATACGAGCACTTCTTGCTATTGTGTAAACTTAGTGCTACAGAACAGCAGAGTAAGCCCTAAGTATTACATTTTTTGCAACAAAAACCCTAGTGTTTGTGCGGGTTTTAGCCCGGTTGACTCAAATGGGCCCATTTGCTATACTATAGGCTAAGTTAAACAAAAGGAGCCCCAAATGCAAATTAGCACAGCTATTGCCCAACTCAACAAAGAACAAGAGTTCATGGGTATCGGACTGTTAGAAGTTTTGCAAGACATTCAAAAGCACGGCAAGATGCTTTACTGTGAAAAAACAATGGAAGCCTATAGTGTGTTTATGGCAGAAGGTGCCCGCATGTTTGCGCCGGTTGACCAATAATACCCATTTTGCTATACTAGAGTCATAGTTAAACAAAAAAGGAGCTTGTATGTCTAAATCTGCTTTCGTTCGTGTTAAGTCTGGCGCTTATCGTGCTCACGATGTGTCGGGTAAAGTGTTCCAGCTGGTAGAACAATTCAAACAAACTGCCAAAGGTGGTTATGTTACTGTAAAAAACGGTGGCAAGTTTCCTGGCTTCCCAGAAGAAATCCGTGTCAAAGTTGAAGGCATGAGCGACTACGAGTTTGTTGGTGCCGACGAGTTTGACGGTGCTGTGATGGCTGTGGATGCAGATGTGCAAGACGCTATCAATGACAGCAAAACCGACGAAGAGCGCATGGGTGAGATCGCTGAGCGTTTTGAGATTCTTACAGACATGACCAAGGCTTGCGTGGGCGGCGAAATCCGTGCCATGATTGTCAGCGGCCCTCCTGGTGTTGGTAAGTCATATGGTGTTGAGCGTGAGATTGAAAAAGTGCAGATGATGCAGATGTTGGGCTCCAATCGACTCCGTGCCGAGATTGTAAAAGGTTCTGCTTCGCCCATTGGCTTGTACCAAACTCTGTACAAGTACTCGGACGAAAATTGCGTGGTTGTGTTTGACGACTGCGACTCAATCCTGTTGGATGATGTGAGCTTGAACTTGCTGAAAGGTGCTTTGGACTCTGGCAAGAAGCGCAAGATTTCATGGTTGAGTGAGAGCCGTATTCTCAAGGAAGAAGGCATTCCAGACAGTTTCAACTTCAACGGTACGGTTATCTTTATTACCAACCTCAAGTTTGACAAGATGAAGTCGCAAAAACTGCGCGATCACTTGGATGCACTGCAATCACGCTGCCACTACTTGGACTTGACTCTGGACACCGAACGCGACAAGATCCTGCGCATCAAGCAAATTGCCAAGACTGGCGAGTTGTTTGCTGACATGGACATCAGCGAAGCTGGCTCAGATGAGATCATTGAGTTTATGGATTCTAACAAGAAGTCCTTGCGTGAGTTGAGCTTGCGCATGGCAATCAAGGTTGCTCAATTGTACAAGAGCTTCCCCATGCGTTGGAAGGCAATGGCTCAAACCACTTGCATGAAGATGGCTTAAGAATTAGGCGGGCAATGTCTCGCTTGATGGTTGTGGTTTGTTAGCTCCTTTCCGCAATCTACCTTATGCCCTACCAGAAATGGTAGGGCTTTTTTTTGACTTCTGATGCTGCCTCTGTTAAACTGCAACCATGAAGACCTATGATTTTGTTGAAGACTATCTTGAGGTACTGGCCGGCAAGCGAGACTTGGCAGGCAAAATAAGTTCTGGTTACTTGTTTGGTGCATTCAGTCCTATTGTGAGTCTTGCCAGATACGATACCAGCTTCTTGGATGACTTGACATCCAGCACACTCGCTGGCACTGCTATGACGGACAAGCAAGCCCAATTGGCTGTGAAAATCATTCTCAAGTATCAGCGTCAACTGGCCAGCAAGGGCATTGATGTGACGCCTTGTACTGATCCAAAATATCGCAGGCCCTTGCGCTATCTTGATCGTAGCAAACGCATTTGGTCCGACGGTTCCAAGATCTATCTTCGTTTTCCATACGACAGCAATATGATCACTCAACTGCGCGAGCTGTTGAAAGCACGACAAGGGTCAGCACACTTTGACAAAGAAAACAAGGTCTGGGTCATTGCAGTAAGCGAGTACAATATTAATTTCACAGTAAGCTGGGCCAAAGGGCACAATTTTGAAATTGACCAACCAATTGAACAGTACCTGGAAGAGATTATTGCAGTAGAACAACAGCCGTACAAGATACAACTGTGCAGGACTGAGTCGGGGCTGGAACTAACAAATGCTTCACCTGGTATGTTAGACTACATTCACGCACAAGGATGGAGTTTGGATGATGAACACCTGCATCAGCTGGTTGATCTTTCAAGTGTGCTAGGCTATACTGTGCATGAAGATTTGGTTACAGAACTTGACAGTGCTCTAGGGCCTGATCTAGTGGTGTTCATGTTGCGTAGAGAATACGAATTAGCTGGCGCACAAAATCAGTTGAGTCGCCTGCTACGCTATGCTCAGCTGGTAAATAGATTGCCCATGATAATCTATGCACCTAGTTTGTCTAACGAACATGCGTTGGTAACACAAGAGCTGGGACAGGATCAAGTGACTTTGTTGTTGAATAAAAAACTAGACAGTATCAAAGAAATAACCACACCGGTGCTGTTTACCCACAAGCCTATCAATACCAATGACACCATACCTTTATTGATCAGTTACTCGGGCATGTTGCCGGGAATTGAAAAACAAATGATGCAACAGAACAGCGAAAAAATTGTGTACCTAAATCACAAGTTAGGCAAATAATGCGAAAAGAAGTAAGTGAGTTTGCTCATCAGCCGGGAATAACACAGGCGTTCCTGCGCAGTGTAAGAACAGATTCTCTACAGGTGCCCCGCGTGGATCAAGCCAACAGTGATTGGATATGTTGGCAGAGTGGGTTGCCTTACTTGCCACTGGATATTGAAATACCCTGGCACATGATTCAGCAAGAAGCTCGTGCTGCCATGCCTCACATGCTGGCACAGCCTATTACCAGCCATGACAGTCATGGCTGGACCAACCTTGGCATCTACAGTCGTGGAGCAGAAGATCCAGGCGACTATCATGGTCCTGTGCAGGGTGTCAATGATTGGACAGCGCAGGCCCTGACTCTCATGCCCAACACAGTAAAATATCTACAGGAACAATGGCCGCATGCTCAGTTTCACAAGATTAGACTGTTGGGGTTAGAGCCCAATGGAGTGATAGGGTTGCACAAAGATGATTGTCATGGACTAGACAATATTAACATTGCCATTGATCATCCACAGGGCTGTGAGTTTGCAGTTGAAGGTGCAGGAATCGTGCCATTTGAAAACGGTAAAGCGTTTATGATCAATGTTGGCTGCAGGCATGCTGTGGTTAACCCTACTCCTTACACTAGACTGCACATCACAATATATCAAAGTCATGACAAACAAATGAAAGATTTGATTGAGAAAAGTTATGAAAAACTCTGCGCAACAGGTTGATTTGCCTGTTGCTTTTGTGTTAAAATTACAACATGTTTGCTAAACTAATTATCCGTGACGAAGTCAATGTCAAGATCGAAGGACTAGAACTTTCAGACAGGCGAGAGCTTGCCAACAAGTACAAGTACGAAATTCCTGGGGCTAGATATCTGCCGGCAGTGCGACTAGGGCGGTGGGATGGCAAGGTGGGTTTTTTCCAATTGGGCGGCAGCACCTACATCAATCTATTGCCAGAGATATTGTCTTATCTGGGTCAGCAAGGCTACAACATCGAAGTCAATGATACTAGAGAGTATAAAACCAACTTTGAATTCAAGCAGATAACTGAAGACAGCTACAGTCATATTGCCTGGCCCAAGGGACACCCCATGGTAGGCCAACCCATGCGTCTCAGAGACTATCAGGCTGAAATTATCAATCGCTTTTTTGAGAATCCACAAAGTGTACAAGAAGTGGCCACTGGTGCAGGCAAAACAGTGATCACAGCCGCGCTCAGTGACGCAGTGAGTCAGTACGGTCGCTCCATAGTCATAGTGCCCAACAAGAGTCTGGTCACACAAACAGAGCTTGATTATATCAACATGCAGTTAGATGTAGGTGTGTTCTACGGAGATAGAAAAGAGTTTGGTCGTCAGCACACTATTTGTACCTGGCAGAGCCTAAATGTGTTGCTCAAGAATACCAAGAACCAAGAAGCTGACATTACCATCGGCGAGTTCCTGGAAGATGTGGTGTGTGTTATTGTGGATGAAGTACACATGGCCAAAGCAGATGCACTGAAAACTCTGCTGACAGGTGTAATGAGTCACATTCCAATTCGTTGGGGACTTACAGGAACTATACCCAAAGAAGAATATGAGTTCATGTCAATCAAGTGTGCCATTGGTGAGGTAGTAGGCAGTTTGAAAGCAGCAACACTGCAAGAAGCTGGTCATCTAGCACAATGTCATGTGAACATTGTTCAGCTTGCAGATCATGTTGAGTACAACAATTATCAAAGCGAACTTAAATACCTATTGGAGACAGCTGGTAGATTAGACTACATGGCTCAACTGGTACAAGGTATTCGCGAAAGCGGCAACACTCTCATCCTGGTTGATCGTGTGGCAGCTGGTCAAGCATTAACTGAGAGGATCAAAGATGCAGTATTCATATCGGGGGCAACGAAAGCTACAGATCGTCAAGATGAGTACAATGAGGTGGCTACCGCACACGGCAAGGTTATTGTGGCGACTTATGGTGTGGCCGCTGTGGGCATTAATATTCCTAGGATATTTAATTTGGTTCTTGTGGAACCCGGAAAGAGCTTTGTTAGGGTTATACAATCTATTGGAAGAGGTATTAGGAAAGCAGAAGACAAAGACTTTGTACAAATCTGGGATTTGACCAGTACCTGTAAATTTGCCAAACGGCACCTTACCAAACGCAAGGCGTTCTATAGAGAAGCCAACTATCCATTTGCTGTGGAGAAGTCCGAATGGCAATAGCCAACAAGTTAACCTTTGTGGTGGTTACTTGCAGCAAAGACCTGTTGTTGTTATCTCGTTATCTTCGCAGTCTGGTGACTCACTGCAATAGAGATGATTTAGAAGAAGTGCTGTTGATATTCAACGATCATTACAGATATCTGCCTGAGTTTGAATCTGTAGTGCAACAATTTTCAATGCTACCCATACGACACCTGTGGAGCAACAGCATATGGCCAGAACAGAGTGCATATGATTGGCAAAGCCAACAACAACTCAAGATTATTGCTGCTGAATTGATCAGAACAGAATGGTATGTGATCAATGACAGCAAGGATTTTTATTTTGGTAATCTTGCATACAATGATTTTGTTGATACTCAAGGACAGAGTATGCTACAAGCATTGCCTATACATGATCCACAAGACGCTTGGTTTGGCCCAAATTCGCATCATCGTAGTCAATATGAACATGCATATGATTTCATGGGACTGCGTTTTACAGAACACACAGTTGCTCTAAGAACTAGAGAAGCCAGTGTGTGTCCTTGTCATACACACTCAGTGCAAAACATGATAACATATCTAAAGCAACAATGCGGCGCTCTGTTTCCACAGCTCCTGATGTTGCAAATCAATCACAAGGCCATGTTTACAGAATATGCATTGATGAGCGCTTGGCTTGAAAAAAACAATTTGTTATTGAAGCAGTATAGGTTGCACAGTCCTAGAGAAGGATTCTTGATCAAGGTATCCTGCAATAAAGATTTAAGAAGAGGAAAATAATTATGAGAATTTTAACGCTGGATAATCAAGCGTTTGAGATGGACGAAATTCCAGACGAAGTAGAGGATTTGAGATTTTGTGTATTTGATAACAGCAATCCTAAGGACCCTGATTACTTTTACATACCATTGATATTTTTAGAAAGTTTCAACAGCCCTGCTCTGGTGCTGCGTATTGGGCCACACACAATCAAAATGCCAGTGGATTGGCAAGTGCTTATTGGTGAACATGACTTCGGTGACCTAGAAGTTGTGCCATTGACCAGTATTAATGATCGTGGCTTCAGCGTGTTTACATTCAATCCACTAAAAAGTTTTAAGCCAGAGTTTTTTCCAATTGAAATTGTAGATATATATCATGACACCAAGTGGTATTTCCCCAAGCTCAGGCCCGGGCAGTTGCTTGCAGTACCACTCACAGCAGGAGACAATCCTGTGTGCGCATACTTTGTTAAAGATATCAGCAGACAGTGTGAGGTAGTTGATTACGGAAAGGTTTGGTAATGTTTAATTGGATCAAAGGTAAAAGTAAAAAAGGATTGTGCCTTGTGGCGCATCCTGACGATTGTGTGATATTTGCTCAGGCATTTTTGCTAGAACAAAAACAACTGGATTGGACCATTGTGTATCTTACCTACGACGAAAACAGTGACAGGGCACAAGAGATTGCCAGTTACTGGCGTCAGCAAAATATCACCACATGTTTTTTGGGCTTTCAGGACAAGGTGCCGTTGAGCAATCAAAATGATGAAGTTGCAGTGTTGAGTAAATTGATCGACACAGGAGTGCAATTTGATCTAGTACTGACTCATAATGCCATTGGCGAATACAAACATGTGCATCATGTGTTATTACACTCAGTGGCCCAACGCCTGCCGCAGCCCAAGGTTTATTTTGGACATGGATTTTTCCATAATCACTCTAGTGCCAGACCTAGAGATCAAATGCCAAGATTACCTTTGCACCATGCTGTCATTACAAATTTTGATCTTGAACAAAGATGCCAATACTACATAGATGACAAAGCCAAGGAACTGCTATGAACTTGAGATATAACATTCATGATGTGGGCGGCGAAGTTGTCAAAGACAACGAAACCTACTTGCTCAAAGACAACAAAACATTGAACAATCTGGTGCTAAGTTCGACAAAACTTTACCGGGGACAAAGCACCAGAGGTCATAGACATGCGGGTCAAGAGGAAGTATACTTGTTTGTGCAGGGCTATGGTAAAATGATTGTGGGCAACGAAACAGACGAACCTTTTGATGTAAAGTCAGGTGATATTGTTCTTATCCCAGACGGTGCATTTCATCGAGTAATCAATGACGGGGAAATGCATTTGATATTTAATTGTGTGTTTGATGGCAAACGGAATCACTGATGATCATCAAAGATTTTACCACAATCAATATTCATCACGGTGAGGATGAACACGAAGTATGGATCAAGAATCCAGATCTTAGAGAAATGGTACATGCCGAAAGTTTATATGATCTCCCAGAGATAATTGACGCAATGTTTCGTGCACCGTATAATCCTGCCTTGCAAGATGCACTTGATCGTGTTAAAATAGTGTATAGGTTGAGTAAAACATGAGCGACAAACTGAATATCAATAACGAAATGGCACAGTTGGATCGTAAGAACACTCTGTTCTATGACGAGCTCACTGACGAAGAACGCAAAAAATTCAGCACATATCTCATGCTGCGTTGGAGCAGTCAGGTGCAGGCCGCTGGCAATATTCAAGCCTACTATGTGATGAGCTGTAATCAAAATCTCAACAAGAATTTTTTTGACATAGCCAAACACCCTAAGTTACAATGGCTGTGCGCCACAGCAGTGAGCCCAGGCATTGGTACATTCAAACATCAGTGGATTGCAAACAAGAAAAAGAATTCAGGTTATGAAAACAAACATCTGAAGTTTCTTGCTGCATTGTATCCACACCTCAAGAGAGATGAAATTGAACTCATGGCCAAGCTCAACAACAAACAAGACCTTATCAAAAAAGCCCGGGAGTTGGGTTGGGATGACAAACGAATCAAAGCAGAGTTATAAATGTCGGTATTGCAACACAGAATTCCGCAAGGAGTCTACACTTGCAGCACATCTCTGCGAGCAAAAAAGACGCTGGCAGCAGGAAAAAGAAGCAGGAGTGCAACTGGGACTTCGTTCTTATCTGCGCTTTTATGAAGTCACACAGGGCAGTGCTCGACTAAAAAGTTATGAGGATTTTGTAACCAGTCCATACTATGGTGCATTTGTTAAATTTGGCCGGCATCTGGTTGGTGTTCGTGCAATAAATTCCATAGACTATCTGGAATGGTTGTTGAAGCAAAACAAGAAATTGGATCATTGGTGCAAGGACAGTTTCTATGAAGAATGGCTCATGCAGTATCTGCGCAAAGAGAATGTGCAAGACGCACTTGAGCGCGGCCTAAAAGAAATGCAAAACTATGCAGACACTCATCCAGATCTTAAAAACGGGTTTTGTGATTACTTTCGCTATGCTAATGCTAGTCGTGTTTGTCACCATGTTACTACCGGTAGGATTAGTCCTTGGCTATTGTTTAATTGCGCTAGTGGCGTTGATTTTCTTGGCAGTCTTGACCAAAGTCTTTTGGCTGTTGTTCTGCCTTGGATTGATCCTGATTATTGGAATCGCAAGCTACAAGACTACATGGCAGACGCAGAGTGGTGTAAACATGTACTTGGGGAGGCAGGGCTATGAAGTTCCAATCAGATATTGACATTGACTTTGCAGACCGCGAACAAATACTGCAATTGATCAAACACACACCTGCCAGCTTGCGTCGCAACGATGCACTGTCTGCACACAACACAGGTGTGCATCCTACCATGATTCCTGCAGATCCGTTCACAGGACTGGCCAGTCTAGATTATGAACAGGCTGAAGATCGTGGATATCTCAAACTTGATTTTATCAATGTAAACTTGTACCGTCAGGTGCAAGACGAAGCACACCTGGTAGAATTAATGAATTCTACCCCCAACTGGCAGCGTTTTAACACTGATAAGGCGTTTTTTGAACAACTTATTCATGTGAACAATCACTGGGACTTGTTGAAGCGTATGCCAGAACCTGTGGATACTATTCCTAGGTTGGCTATGTTTTTGAGTGTGATTAGACCTGCCAAAAGAAATCTAACCGGCATGGCCTGGAGCGAAGTTGCCAAACATGTTTGGACACGACCCGACGACGGTGCATACTATTTCAAGAAAAGTCACGCAGTTGCCTATGCGCACTTGGTTGTGGTGAATATGAATCTAATCAGTTTTGCGAACCAACACAATTGAACGGCGTTTGGTTTTCTTGGCGGCTATCTCTTTGAGACTTATATAAGGGCCAAATTTGATTACCACATCACGGCTGTTCATGGTTTTCAGTGAGTATCTAAAAGGTACCCAGTCCTGCCTCAGAAACACATTGATAGGAATGGTACGATTGCTTTCCCACCACCATTGGTCGCCTAGATTAAGAAACAATGCTTTTTCTTGTTCTGTGCGCAGGCTACCAAAATCATACACGGTGGTTAGAATATCATCCACATTTTGTATAATGCCAATGTATTCATTGCCACCATACACCACATAGCTTATAAAAGGATATTTTTTGATAAATTCTTTTAACTGGTCGTCCACTGTTTAATCCAATTTTTGGCTCAAGTTATTTAGCGCCAAAAAAACGAGTTTGATTTTTCTTTACACTGATGTTACAATTGCATGATGAATAATAATCTAGTTCAGCAGGAAATATTGTCCTTGTTGCCGCCCAAGCGCAAGAACAGTTCTCGCTGGATTAGTTTTAATGCTGTGTGTTGCTCACACAACGGCGAATCAGCTGACACCAGAGGACGAGGTGGAATGCTGCCCAACGCCGACGGAAGTGTGAGTTACCATTGCTTCAACTGCGGATTCAAAACAGGGTTCTATCCAGGGCGTCCACTGGGATTCAAATTCCGTAAACTACTCAAATGGCTAGGCGCAGATGATAACACTGTGCAACGACTGGTCATGGAAGCTCTGCGACTCAAAGAAAGTATGCCTGCAGATGACCATGCAGCGCCACCACCAGTGGACATCACTTTCAAACCTCGTGCGTTGCCTGAAGAAAGTGTAAGCATAGCACAGCTATGTACTATGATTAGACTCAAGGTTGACTATGATAAAAACGGACTTGTTCAAGAATCGCAGATACTGAATCTTGCTGGCGAACAGTTGATAGAAGCAGCTGAGTATTTGCATGAACGAAGAATTCAAAACAAGTATGACTTTTATCTCACTGCGGACACCAGCTATAATCTACACCGGCGTGTGATTGTACCATTCTTCTGGCGTGATCAACTGATTGGTTACACAGCTAGAGCAGTGACACCTGATGTGAAACCAAAATACCACAGCAATTACGAATCTAATTATGTTTTCAATACCAACATGCAACAACCCAATGCCAAGTTTGTGTTGGTGGTTGAAGGTCCCTTTGATGCCATGGCAGTGGACGGCGTGGCTACATTGAGCAATGACATCAGCGAAACACAGGCAGAAATCATTGAAGATCTTGGCAGAGATATCATTGTGGTTCCTGACTTTGATCGTCATGTGGACAAGCGTGGTAAAGAAGTGTGGCCAGGAGAAGCTTTGGTAAACCGTGCAATAGAATATGGCTGGGCAGTGAGTTTTCCTATCTGGCGGGAAGACCCCGAGTGCAAGGATGTGGCTGATGCAGTTAAAAAGTATGGCAAATTGTTTGTGCTCAAAAGTATCATTGACGCAGTAGAAAAAAATCCTGTGAAAATTAAACTAAAGAGCAAGCAATGAAAATCTCCGGCTTTCATTTAGAACCCACCAACAGATGTGTGTTAGCATGCTCTGCCTGTGAACGCACTCAATTTATTCAGCAGTTTGGTAGAAAGAACTGGCACAATCAAGATCTTGATCTATCAGCACTGAAAAGTTTCTTGGATGTGGACATTGCCAATCTTACCTGGGGCATCTGCGGCAACACAGGAGATCCTATCTACTACGAACACCTGCGTGACTTGATAATGTTTATAAAAAGTAATCAAGGCCGTATTGTACTCACTACCAATGGCAGCTACAGAGATCGTGCCTGGTGGGAGTCCTGGGTGGGCATGCTGACACCAGCTGACATTGTGGAATTTAGTATCGACGGTTTGCCAGACAGTAGTGTAAAATATCGTGTGAACAGTGATTGGAGCACCATTGCACAAGGCATACAGTCAGTTGCAAATTCTGACGCTAGAGCTGTGTGGAAAGTGGTGCCTTTTAGTTTCAATGAACACGAAATTCCTGCCATACAACAAATGGCCAAAGATCTAGGCATGCACGATGTAAAACTAGATCCCAGCAATCGTTTTGCAGAAACAGATCCTCTGCGTCCGCAGTCACAAACTTTAATATGGCATAGAGGTGCAGGATTGATACAACCAAAGTGTTCTGTGGGCAATCAACACTATATCAGTGCAAGTGGACAATACGCACCATGTTGTTATGCAGCTGATCATAGATTCTATTATCGCAGCAAGTTCCACACTGACTCAGCAGCATACAATATAAGTAACACTACGCTGAGTCAAGTGTTGACTCAGTTGGGACAGTATGATGAGCAAATGCAATTTGATCCGCAGCCAGTTTGCAGTTATACTTGTAGGCAATTATGATTAAAGAATATAATACAGAAATACAAAAACTCTTTCTTGAAATGATGCTGCATGACGCACAGAGTTTTGTGCGTGTGCAAAACATCTACAATGATGAAAACTTTGACCGCAGTCTCAGAAGTGTGGCCAAGTTTGTCAAAGAACACTCAGACAAACACAAAACTCTACCCACATTAGAACAGGTGCGAGCAGTCACTGGGGTTGAACTACGAAGCATTCCAGATCTAGGCGACGGGCATTTTGATTGGTTTATGGAAGAGTTTGAAAGTTTTACCAAACAAAAAGAACTTGAACGAGCCATCCTCAAAGCAGCAGATTTGATTGAAAAAGGCGAGTTCAATCCTGTGGAAAAACTGATCAAAGATGCTGTGCAGATTAGTTTGACCAAAGACATGGGCACTGACTATTTTGCTGATCCTCGTGGACGACTAATGGCCATCAGAGAAGGCAACGGACAAATCAGTACTGGCTGGCCTGCCATGGACAAGAAACTGTTTGGCGGCATGAACCGAGGCGAACTCAACATCTTTGCAGGCGGGTCTGGATCAGGTAAATCCTTGTTCATGCAAAACATTGCGTGTAACTGGTCACTAGCAGGACTCAATGGTGTGTATCTAACACTAGAACTCAGTGAAGGCCTGTGTGCCATGCGCATAGATAGCATGTTGGCCAATGTGAGCACTCGTGAAATCTTCAAAGATATTGACACAGTAGAAATGAAGATCAAGCTGGTAGGTAAAAAGGCCGGAGCAATGCGCATCAAATACATGCCAGCACAAAGCAACATCAATGACATTCGTGCATATCTAAAAGAATTGCAAGTGCAAACCGGAATGAAAACAGACTACATAATGGTAGACTATCTGGACTTGCTCATGCCAGTGAGTGCCAAGGTATCACCAAACGATCTGTTTGTAAAAGACAAGTATGTGAGTGAAGAACTACGCAATTTGGCCAAAGAGTTCAACATACTGTTGATCACTGCAAGTCAGTTGAATCGCAGTGCTGTGGAAGAAATTGAATTTGACCACAGTCATATCTCTGGTGGTATCAGTAAGATTAACACAGCAGATAATGTGTTTGGTATCTTTACTTCAAGAGCCATGAAAGAGCGCGGACGCTATCAAATACAGTTAATGAAAACTCGTAGCAGCAGTGGGGTTGGCCAAAAGGTTGATCTAGAATACAATATGGAAAGTTTGCGTATCACAGACTTGCCCGAAGATCAACAAGGGGATTCACATCGTCCACAGGCACTGAATATCATGAATCAAATCAAAACCAAAAGCACTGTGGAGCCTGACACTGCTGAATCGACTGCTTCAGCACAAGCGGAACTGGGTTCAAACAAGTTAAAAAGCATGCTGGCTGGCATCAAAGCCCAGGCAAGATAAGCCAAACTCTAAACGCACTTGCAATAAATAATAGAGAAATGGAGTCTTGGGGTGCTTAAAAAAACCCGTAGTATACTGGAAGAACTAGACAGCTACTTTGTCGAAAAGGACAAAGAAAATGTGCTGGAAAGTCGTGCTGACCATGTTATACAAGGCGCCATTAACCTTATTAATACCATTAGAGAATCCTATAATGAGGAAGTGGCTTCTGAGCTAGAACGCAGGCTGTTGAACAGCATTCGAGCGCAGGACCCTAACAAGTTCATTAGGGGAATACGGAGAATGCGCAGTGAAACTTCAACACCTAACAAACAATAACGATTTAGATATACAGACTCACCCACTATACCAAGAAGCAGTAGCATTGGTGCGTGAGCTTAATAAACTCACAGAAGGCAAGGCCCTCAATCGCAGCGAAATCCACGATTTATTCAAGGGTGCAGAAGAGGCAATGACAGCCGGTAACAAAAATCGTAACATACTGGGCAAGGCCGGCGACCTAGCAGGAGCTCTAGGAGCCAAGATCAAAGGCCTGGGAAAAGCCCTGCAAGATACCACAGTTGTTCAAGGTGTTGATGCCAAGTTTGATGAACTCAAAAAAGCAGCCAGCATGGGCATGGGCAAGAGCCCAGAAGGCTCCAGGGTACTGCGAGCTCTTGACACATACAAACAAACTGCTCAGCGTTATCCTACCACCAGCAAGTTTTTCTGGGGTGTAGCTGGGGTGCTGACTGGTCTACTTACCAGCGGCGCAGCACCTGTGCTGGCCCTGGGTGCAATCAAAATGATTGATGGCTTGATGCAAGGTGAACAGTTCAGCACAGCAGCAGGTCGTGCCACACGGCCAGTGGGCGCAGCTCTTGGTGTCAAGGCCGCAACAGCAGCAGGCGACGTTATTGCCAACACTGACATTCCCGATATTAACAACCCATTCAAGCCCAATCCACCTGGTCCTGACAATGTTGTACCACCTGGTCCAGACAATGTGGTACCACCTGGCGGCGAAACACAAACTATCACAGTGAAACAGGGTGACACACTCAGCGACATTAGTGCCAAGTACAAAGTTGATCCAGATGTTATGGCCAAGCTCAATCCTGGCAAGTTTGGGCCTAGCGGTAATCCTAATATTCTCAGTCCCGGCGATCAAATTGTATTGCCAAAGAACATTGATGCTGCGGCCTACAAAGGGCCTTACAGTGGCGACAATGCCATGACAGCTCAAAACATCCAGAACAAAATGGATGCAGGACAGTTGGGGTCAGACCAAGGCATGGCCGCTAAAAGAATAGCAGCTGATGCAGCCGCAGCCAAGGCCAAGACAGCAGCCTCATCAGCTCCGTCTGCTCAAACTCCAACGCCGTCTGCACAGGACCCTTTTGCTAACAGAATGGTGCGTACAGAATCTGTCAAGATCAAAAAAGGTCGTAACATACTAGAAGGCTTTGATATTATCACTGCACCTGTTGGCATGTTGGTTGATCGTCAGGCTACAGTTCGTAAATGGGCACTAAATGAAAGTTTAGGTCGTGACAACAAACGCAGTGTTCAATTGAACGAAGCAGGCATTCGCACAGTGTTTGCAAATCTAGAACGATTGCATGAATTTGCCATGGACGAAGCACGCCGTTACAACATTGGCCGTGAGCGCAGTCATGCCATGGGGCAAGCCGCAGGTCGTGCTGGCGCCGCGCAGGCTGCTACACAAAATGCTGCCGCCAAAGCTGCTGCTGAAAAAGCTGGTAGAGCTGCTCCTGCGCCTGTTAAAGGAAAAATGACAGCACAACAGTTTGCACAATCAAACCCAGCCGCGGCAGCAGACATCGCTGCCTCTACGCCAGAACCTGGCATACCTGATCCAGGTACTGTAGATTCTTTTGCGGCTGGTAGAGGAGAAAGAACATCAGCTGATCTACAAAAGGATCAACAAGGCGGTACAGTGCGCAGCCGTCCTGCTAATGCCAATGATCCTGCAGCCATGGCAAAGAATGCCAGAACATCCGCAACCAATGTTTCAAACACAGCTGGACCATTGGCAGGACTCACAGGCGGCAATGTAGGCGGGCTGGCCACCGGAACTGCTCCAGCAGGCAACACCATGCCTTACTTGGCAGCTGATCCCGAAGGCAAGTTCAAGACCAAGGGCAAAGGTCCACTTGGCGGCAAGCTCATGCGTGGTATCGAAAGCGGCCTAAAGCGTTTTGGCAACTGGGCCGGAGACTCATGGCGCGAAGCTACTACCAAGGTAACTCTAAATGGCTTATTACGCCATTGGCAGGATGCAGACTCACCAACAGACAGCGACGAAGTGGCAAAGTTCTTGGTTGGTAGAAAAGTACCACCAGAGATTATCAAGCAACTGTTTACACAACTTAATTTTCCAGCACCTAAGTTAGATGCTCCTGCAACAGCAGCTGGTGCAGCAGGTGCAGCAGCTGGTGGAGCAGCTGGTGGAGCAGACGCCATTGATCCATACAATCGCGATGATCGGGGCAATGTGAGATTCTTTGCCAATGGTGCACCAGACATGTCTGCAGGCGTGAGTAGTACTGACACTGGAGCAGGTGGTGCAGGCGCAGGTGGTAGCACAACAACCACTACAACCTCAGGCGGAATGCAAGGCAGTACACCGGGTGGCACTACAACAGGTGGTTCACAAGGTGATGGTCAAATTGCTAGTGCAACCAATATGATCCTACCACAGTTGGCTCGTATGACTAGCATGGCGTATGCCGATGACCTTATAACCATTATTGACACAGCAATGAGTGTGTTGTCTCGCGCTGCGCCACCGGTCTATCGTGAAAAACTAAAGCAATTTAGAGGCACCTCTGCCGGCCAGACCACTGAAAAGCCAGCTGAAATCATCAAGCGCACCAAAGGCAAAAGATCAAAAGGCAAAGGCGGCGCACAAGATACTGTACCAAAAAAACAGCTAGGGCCAAGCGAATTGGTATCCAACAATCCTGGAGCCTCTACACAGGCTGATCAGCGTGTGGCACAGGCCAACGAGCAAACTCGGGCGTATGGAGGCAAATACATTCGTGAATCAGCTGACACCAAGTTGGCCCGAGAGTTTGAAAACTTTGTTTTGGATGCAGTAAAGCTATGAAATTACACGAAGGCGGAAACGCCATTCCCAACAGCATTCCTGTAGCCAAAAGAGATGTTGCAAAAGTGGTTGACGAAGTACGATCAGCATTGCCGCCTGCGTTAGTGAAACGCATGCAAATAGACATTGGCAGTGCAGGCTACAAAGTAGAATCAGGCGACATTGATGTCATGATTGAAGCAGAAGATGTTGTTGCACTGTTTCAAACTCAAGACGAAAAAGAACCTGTGAAAGCAGGTAAAAAAGCACTGGAAAACTTTTTCCGTGCCAAAGGTTTTGACAGTGTGACCAAGGGCAACAATGTACACATAGGCGTGCCCTACAAGGACGCTATGGCTCAAGTTGATGTGATGGTTATCAATGATGCTGCCTTAGTTGCACCTTATCACCAGCATGGGCCTCGAGGCAGTTACAATGATCCTGAATTCAAAGGACAAAGTATCTTTATTCTAATGAACAGCATTGGCAAAGCACTGGGTTTGAAATTTGATGCCTTTGGTGCTAAACTACTTCGTCGTGACGATAACACTGTGGTAGCAAGAGACAGAGACAGCGTGGCCAAGATTCTACTCAATCCTCGAGCCACTGGCGATGATCTCAACAGTGTGAAAAGTATTCTGCGAGCACTGGAAAATGATCCCATGCAAGATGAGAAATTGGCACAAGCTCGTGAAGACGAGGTTAAAGGTCTCATCATGCTGCCTAAAAAACTAGAAGAAGGATCTCCCAGTTGGTTTCGCGCCATGCAAACTCTGCTGGTGAGATAATGAAATCTAAAGACTTTGTAAGCGAAAAACGCCACAAGAAATCTAAATTTGCCTACAGTGGTTATTGGTTTCCTGGCTTTGGCTCATACGGCGACAGCAGCGATGGTGGCGACGGTGGAGAAAGTGTGCAAGAAGGTGGGTGGGATACCACAGCTACTCAAGGCACTGTGATAACACCCAATGTGGTAAAATCCTCGTTGGCAGTGGTTCAACAGTTTGTAACAGATTTCAACACCTGGTTGCAACCACAAGGTCAAGGACCTGTGCAGATGGGTCGCCCCACTGGTAGCAGTGCTTACCATGCTCAAGATGCCAAAAATGATCCAGAAAAAGTCTACGGTGATGTGGATCTACAGATGATTGCGCCTCCGGTGGAAGGATTAACTTATGGACAGTTTACTAGCTTTTGGAATCGCTTGGCCGACGAGTTTGTAAAAGAAACCAATCCTGCGTATGTGTTGTCCACAGAAAGTAAACCAGGACACCCTATTATAGCCATTGGCAAGGATGCTTTTGTACAAGTTGATTTCATGTGGCACGAACCAAAGTTAAGCACCTGGGGCGCCACTAGAGTAACACCACAACACGGTGTGAAAGGACTGCTTACTGGCAACATGTGGAGTGTGTTGGGCGAGCTGTTGGACATGAGTATTCAACATGCAGGCGTGCAACTAAAAGTAATTGACGGCGAGCGTGTGCCGTTTAGCAAGCAAAAAGACACTGAAACAGTCACAGTAACCACTGAACCTACATCATTTATACTAGATACTTTTCGCTATCTAGCAAAGCAACAGGGCATTGATAAACCAAAAATTGTGCCAGCATTGAAAACCTATGGCGGTGTCAATATTGAAAAAGTCAACATAGAAACTCTCGTGCGCGGTGTCAAGGCATTTGCAGCCAGTGCCGAGGCCAACAACATGTTTGGGCAAGGAGATCTAAAGAACTTTTCCGGTGCTGATGATTTCTTAAATAAGTTTTGGCAGCGTTATCAAGACAAAGCCATGGTTGATGTGCAGGGCAAAAAGCGTGACAAAGCTCAAACACCTGCTGCTATTGCTCGTGCTGAAAGCGACAAACAAAAAATTTTACAAGGACTGGAAACAGTTCAAGGCTACTTCAAATGAAGATTACAGAAATATTTAACAAACCGTCAGAACCGGTGTTTATCAAGGAAGGCATTGTACATCCTGAAGATGCTGTGTGGACTGATGGCATAGAAGGTGCCAGCCGCAGTATGAATGCTCTGTCTAGTATGAGCACAGGCAAAGAACTTACCACTATCAAGTGGGACGGATTTCCAGCCCTGGTGTTTGGACGCAATGTGGACGGCGAGCTCATGGTCACAGACAAGCACATGTTTGAAAAAAAGGACGGCAGCGGCCGTGTTACCAGTCCAGAAGCATTCAAACAATATGACATGAATCGCGGTGCTGACCGCGGAGACCTGCATGCCAAGATTGACACCCTGTGGCCAGCACTGGAATCTATCATACCAGGCAATTTCCGTGGCTTTTACTTTGGAGATTTGCTGTATGCAGGTCGGCTACAACCACAACAGGGTATGTATGTTTTTCGTCCCAACACAGTCACATATCGTGTGAAAGCAGATAGTCCAGTGGGACAGAAAATCAAAAGCAGCATCGCAGGTATTGCTGTACACAGTTTTATACCTGGCGTGGGTGAAGCTGACCAGCCGTTGCAAGGGCTAGGCGGATTACCAGCTGACGGTAATCCAATTTGGTTTGTCACAGGTGAAATGCCTGTGCCCAAGGTCAAAATAGCCGCAGCTGACACAGCACCTGTGCAAAAAATCATTGATCAATACTCAGATGCTGTGACCAACTTCATGAGCAGTCTTGCAGGACTCAAAGCCAAAGGTATCATTGGACTGGCCAGCAAGTATATTACCAGCAAGATCTCCGCAGGCAACTTTGATAACATGCTGGAAGGATTCTACGCATACCTTGGCCAAAATCTCAGCGGAGCAGCCAGTACCAAATTGCTTGGCACAGAAGAGCAACCTGGATATCTCTACAAAGAAGGAGCACAAGGCCTAGCAGGCATGTTTGCCATATGGGTAGCCTTGTACAACCTCAAGTTGTCAGTTAAAAAACAAATTGATGCACAACAAGCCAGTGGCGATGTACAAGCATACACTGGCAACGATATAGGGCACGAGGGCTATGTGGTAGGCGGTGGTGCTGACAAGTTCAAGTTGATTGATCGACTGGGTTTCAGTAGAGCTAACTTTGCAAAAAATGTCTAGTTTTGAATTCTTAGACGAACTAAAAGAAAGCCGCATGTTTCGCGGACTAGCAGGCTTGCGTGGACAAAAAGCCCACGAACTGGGCCGAGTGCTGTATGTGGCCATGTTGTCCTTGGAGTTCATAAGGCAGTTTAATGACCAACGCAGTCAAATGTATGCTTACAGAACCTTACAGTTCAATGACTTTGACAAGATGCGCAATGGAGCCACAGATGTGGCAAATTTGGTAACTGTGTTGAGCAATCAAAATGACTATGCAGAGCGTATAGAGGTAAACTTTGATGTGCATGCCCCGTCGCTACAGATACATAGTTATATGCAAAGACTGCGCATGGGCATTTCTGCACCCAGCCTGGATCGGCAGTTTTTTCTAAATCTAGAATATGCTTTGAGCATAAGTGATTCCACACTTACCGGCATACGAAGAGTGGTAATGGACTGGACTCGTAGCAATCGTTTTGAAAAGCGTATGGCAGCGAGTAATCTACGCAGAGAATTACAGCGTCATGCGCTGTTATTGGACATTGTGGATCTGTTACCAAACGAACTAGATTTATAACAAGATCATAAATATTTGCATGTAGCGCACTGCGCTCATTAAAATTAGGAGAAATAAAATGGCTGTATTTAATAGAGTAAATGGTGATGCACAAAACGTGCAAAACGTTGGTGGAGACACCACAAGAAATGCAAACAGTAAAATTATCAGCACAGGTGTTGCTGGTCCTTTGAATGTTTACAATATTGAAATCGTAGGTAACTTGGCAGCAGAGCTAGGTGGACCAAACGGTTCAGGCGTACCAGGCGCAGTTGATACATTGTTGAAAACAATTTCAAGCAATGCTTCTGTTCTTGCATATCAAGTGAACCCAGCTAATACTGGCACAGCAGCCGGCGCTTTAGGTGCTAGCATGACAGTTCTAGTAGAGCGTTCAGGTTGGACCAGCAATGCGGCATTGCAAACTGTTATTCGTACCCTTGGTAACATTGGTAGCGTAGGCGCAGTTACAGCAACCAACGCAGAAGTTGTTGACACACACTTTGCTTATCGTCGTCCATAATCACATTCACCGTGACAAGAAAAGCACCGCAAGGTGCTTTTTTTGTGACTAAATATTTGCATCATGTACTCGCCCGACAAAACATTCATTGGTTATACTCTTGTTGATATCACTCCAACAGGAGTGGTACACACGGAAGTTGAACATGATCTGCCGCGCAATCAACAGCGCAACTGGGAAACAGTGTTACAGTGCATAGGTATCCGCACTCAGCCTCTGGAAACCAGTTGGCGAGTTGACGAAGTAGAATTAAACGCATATGAATTTGGAGAGTTTTACTCTGGCACACACCGTGTATGGAGCTTTGCTTTCACCGTGGATCACGCAGGTGTGTTCGGTGATGCTGTTGATCCTGCACATCTACTGCACTTAGATTTTGATCAAGTTCCAGTGATTACCTATCTCAGCGAAACTGCTCGTTTCATGTTGCCTGTGTTTTACACTCACGGCGCCATTAAAAACATATATTTTAAGACTGCGTCATTTGGTGTAAATACATAACCTGATGTTTTGGCAATTACAGGCAATTTATTAAGGCTCATATCAAGGCTCAACAACAGCATCGTTAACCATACGGAGCAAGTCGGTGTCGACAAATATTGAAAAAACCAACCTTGAAGCCCACGTCGAGCTGTGTGCGGAAAGGTATGAAAAGTTGGAAACCAAACTAGAGACCGTGGAAAGAAAGGTCGAACAGCTTGAAACTCATATCATTGATATCAAGCAAACCTTGGCTGGCGCAGGTGATCGCCAGAGCAAACAATTGATAGCCATTGGCACCGCTGTGATCAGTGTTTTAATAACTGGGCTTATAACCGTGCTAGTGCATTTTATAAACAAATGAAAATTATTGAGGTCGTACAGGGCGTGTCCATGCCCGTAACAAATGAGGAAGCTGACCTCCTTTCTAAATTCTACGATAACAGCAGCGTGTCCAGGCAGGATCTCAACGAACGCGAGATTGTGCTGGCCAATAACCTAGTGGTCAAGGATGTGCTGTACAGGAAAAATCAAAATGGGCAAGTTACCTATTACAAAAAAATCCCAGAACAATCAACGTTTGTCTAAACAAGTCACTATGACTGCAACTGCTGAAGTAATAACAGAAGTAGCCGCAAGAATGTTGGACCGTTGGACCCAAAAAGAACTACAAGCTCTAGTAGACAGCCGTGAATTCGTATGTGTAGATGTTGGTAAACATCTGTATCGTGTTGGTAAATTTGTACTCAAGAAACAGCACGGTGTCTGGATTGTAAAAAATCAGTACGGTATCACGCTGCACACATTTTCTGTAGCCCCTGCTGCTGTGTTGTTTTGCTTGTACGAAAGCCGCAACATGTATCATAAAGCGCAAGAATTTGTGCATATGGATGTAGCTCTCACAAAAATGTTGCAAGAAGTAACAGATTACACACACGGACTAGCACAGGCAGTGCGTAGTCATGACGCTTTCAAACAAGACCTATTTTTAGCTAGGCTAAGTATTAGTCGTCCAAGGTTGGAAAATCTAAAAACTAATATGCAAAAAACAATCTACAGTGCTAAATACTCTAAAGTATGGGAAACTAAAAACCATGAAACTGCAAGAACTCGCAACTAAACCTTCATCTCTTAAGATTAACAGAATCAACGAAAATCGCTTTGGTTTTCGCATTGATTACAGCAAGCTGAATTTACGCAAAGCTCGAGAGCTCAGCGTCAGTTTGACAGAAAACCTAAACCGTCTAAAGTATAATTTTGGCGTTCACACAGCAGAAAAGAATCCAAAGTACATGGAAATGCTCATGGTGCGCGAAGGACTCAATCGTTGGATTGACGAAAATCGTCCACTCACAGAAAGCGAAATTGCCAAAAGCGGTGCAATTCTGGCTGCCAAGGACATCGTAGACAGCTTCCAGGACATGCTAGAAGACATCAGCAAAATGCAAAACGAACAGTTACCTGCACTGCTGGACACCATTCGTGACCAAATTGGTCAACCACAAGCTGATGCTTTCAAAGGCACAGTGACTCCTATCCTGCAAGAGTTGGTAACAGCACTGCAAGGTGCTCGCGAAGCATCTGACGGTGCTGCTAGAACACTGGCTGGTGAACAGGTAGCTGCCCCAATGGGCATGCCAGGTGGTGACATGGGAACTCCAGGTATGCCTGGCATGGAAGCTCCTCCTGCACCAGACATGGCCAGCGATATTGAAGCACCAGATGAATTTGCTGCAACCGATGCTGCTGCCGGCGGCGGCGAAACACTTGGTCGCGGCAAGAGATAATCATGCGCATACACGAGTTCTTGAGTGAGGACTCGGATCAACTCACTGCGCAGATATTGACCACGCTGGAGTTTTTGCGTAACCGAGACCATAACAAAAAGTTAACAACCCCGCACAGCACCGCGGGGTTTATTAACATGGTAAACAACATGGCAGGCAGCCGTGTGTTAAATTACCAATTGCTGCAAAACATGATGAGCAAGCCAGCATTCAAAAATCTCATTACCAATCTAGACGAAAAAAACATCAGCTTCAAGCCCTTTGGAGATGAGCCCGGTACCAGCCCAGAGAGCGAGCAAGACACCGGGAACAGTGGCAACGCCAAAGATCCTACCAAAGTTGTTGACGCAATGGCCAAACGAGCTGCTTCTAATAGAAGTTAAAATCCTTGACATAGCCAAATAAATACCTTACAATAACAGTAGGGTTTTTTACATGGACTCAATATTTTTTCGAAAGTACAGTAATATGATAGTTGAAGCCGAAACAGCAATCAATGATGCTTGGTTTGAAAAAGGATCATTTGAAACATTCAAAAAGCCTGCTGTTGAAAAATACCAAATAGCACAAGCCCCTGGCACAGTGGAAACACTAGAAGGTCCTGTTAGCTACGATACGGGTCATTATATCATGACAGGCCCCAAAGGCGAACAGTATCCTATCACACCAGAAAAGTTCCGTGAATACAAAGACGATCTCGGTGACGGTGAATGCACACCTAAGAAAATACTCAAGGTAGCAAAACTTGCTGACCATGACGGTGTACTACATACCAGCTGGGGCAATCTAAACTACACCACAGGCAATGACTACATTGTCAAACATGGACCTGGTGATTATGGTGCTGTCAAAGCAGATATCTTTGCCAAGACCTACGATACATCTAACACACAATAAAATGGCATATTCAGACAAAGTTATAGATCACTACGAAAACCCCCGTAACGTAGGAAAATTAGAAATTGACGACACAGTAGGCACAGGCATGGTGGGAGCACCTGCATGTGGTGATGTAATGAAACTACAAATCAAGGTGCAAGATGGCATTATCACGGACGCAAAATTCAAGACTTATGGCTGCGGCTCAGCCATTGCAAGTTCATCACTCGTTACGGAGTGGGTCAAAGGTAAGACGCTGGCAGAAGCAGGATCTATTAAGAATTCTGAGATCGCCGAACATCTTGCACTCCCCCCAGTTAAAATACATTGCTCAATTCTTGCTGAAGACGCGATTCAAGCAGCCATAATTGACTACAAGAGCAAACATTGATGCCAACAGCATATATCCTAGTAGGCGTACCTGGCTCGGGCAAAAGCACCTGGGTGTCTAATCAAGACTGGGCAAAAGATTGTACCTATGCGTCAACAGATGTTTGGGTGCAAATTGAAGCTGACCGCCAGGGAAAAACTTATACTGAAATATTTGACGAGTACATGCCCAAGGCTGTGAACATCATGGCTGCTCAGGTGATTGATGCTAGAGAACAAGAAAAAGATATCATCTGGGATCAAACTTCTACTACCACAGCCAGCCGTGCTAGAAAGTTTCGCATGCTGCCTGACTACAAGATGGTGGCTGTAGTTTTTCCTACCCCGGAGCCAATGGAATTACGACGCCGCCTTGACAGCAGACCAGGTAAAGAGATTCCTGACTCAGTGCTGGAAAAAATGCTGGGCGACTGGGAAGAACCCACTGAACAAGAAGGTTTTGATGAGATCTGGCACACATGATAACACTGACTGAACAAGCTGCTAAAAAAGTTATTGCACATATTGAACGCCGAGGACATGGAGTGGGCATACGCATTGGTGTAAAAACCACTGGTTGCTCGGGCCTGGCTTATGTGTTAGAATACATGGACACTGCGCCTGTTACTCGTGACTGGTTCCAGTATGAAAGCAATGGTGCCACGGTATGGGTAAATGGTCAAGACCATGTGTACATCAGTGGACTAGAAGTAGACTATGTAAGACAAGGACTCAATGAAGGGTTCGAGTTTCGCAATCCAAATTCCAAAGGCGAATGCGGATGCGGGGAAAGTTTTCGAATATAAATGATAATTCAACGATATGACTACACGCCAATCAACAGAACAACTGTGGATGGCAAGAGACACTATTGCTTGCCTGATGGCAGCAAAGTACCCAGTGTTACTACTATTCTAGATCGCACCAAGCCAGAGGAAGCCAAGCAGAAACTTCAGGAATGGCGTAACCGTGTGGGGGTGGAACGTGCTCAAGCCATTACCACAGAAGCAGCCAATCGCGGTACTCGTATGCATGCTTATTTGGAATCATTTATCCTGCAGGATGACATGAAACCCTTGCCTACCAATCCTTATGCACACCCCAGTTGGTTCATGGCAGCAGAAGTTATCCTCAAAGGCCTGTGTCATGTGGATGAATTCTGGGGGTCAGAAGTGCCTGTTTATTATAGTGGGTTATATGCGGGTACCACAGACTGTGTGGGTGTGTGGAAGGGTCGTCCTGCAATTATGGATTTCAAGCAGACCAACCGGCCTAAAAAACGCGAATGGGTTGGAGATTATTTTTTACAGCTTGCAGCCTATGCAGAAGCACACAATGAAACACACGGTACCAACATACAGGATGGCGTGATATTGATGTGCGCACAGCCAAAACTGCTAGAAGATGGCACCTACAGTACCCCAGAATACCAGGAATTTACCATCGAAAGCACTGAATTTGCACACTGGAAGGAAGAGTGGCTCAAGCGAGTTGAGCTATACTACCTGATGAGCTAAATACTCCATACAGGGGTTTTTAGCAAATGGCCGTTATTCAGATATCAAGAATTCAGCACCGTAAAGGGCTGCAACAGGATTTACCACAGCTGGCCAGCGCAGAGTTAGGATGGGCTGTTGACACACGCCAGCTGTACATTGGCAATGGAACCATTGCTGAAGGTGCACCAGAGACTGGTGTGACAGAAATTCTCACACAGTATTCAGATCTGTTGAACATCAGTGATGCCTATACATTTAGAGGCAGTCAGTCTGGTTACACCAGTCGAACTGGTCCTACCACAGATCAACCGATCACTCGTACGCTACAGCAAAAAGTTGATGATTATGTAAATGTACGCGACTTCGGTGTTGTGGGCGACGGTAACACCAATGATACCGCAGCTATACAACGAGCCATTGACGAAGTGTATTTTGGTAACTTCTCACTGACTACACCAAGACTGCGTAGAATTATTCATTTCCCGGCTGGTGTGTATCTAATTACCGCCAGCCTAAAATTGCCCAGCTTTGCTATCTTGCAAGGCGAGGGCAAAGGAAGAACCATAATTAGACAGAGTTCAAATCTTTATCCATTGGTTCAACTTAAAGACAGCGAAAACAAAATTGATGCAAACTACGGCACTGGTAGTGCAACAGTGGCCCGAGATATTTACATTGAAAACATGACTCTTGAACATCTTGTCAATCAAGATATTGTAAGACTAGATACCACTGAGCGAGTTGAATTTATACGAGTGGTGTTCAAAGGCAGTCAAAGCAGCCCCAACAGTGCCAATGTTGCATTACAGAATGCTGTTTATGCAAGACCATTGAGCAATTCTGGCTTTATACGAAATGTAAGTTTTGTTGAATGTGATTTCAACAACTGCACTCAAGGTGCAGTGCTTAATGGAACAGACATTAGATTCATTGGCTGCGGTTTCAAACAGTTAAGTCAGGCAGTGGTAATTGACACCACAGCCACGGTGGTTGAAACAAAAAATATCAAAGTAATAAACAGTACCTTTGACGACATTGCTAGATCAGCCATTAATGTTCAAGCAGCTAATACAAACATTTACACTTCTGTAATCAGCAGCATGAACTTTTATGATGATGTTGGCACAGCCTATGCAGGCATAGGATCTGCCGCATACCCAGTGGTGACATTTGGTGGCAGTGGCAATCACAGCATAGGCGATGTTTTTGTTCGCGACGAAAAAGATCATGCAGTACAACCACGGGTAAGCACACCAGCAGCTAGTGTGAGCATGAGTTTTGATGCCAACACCGGTATAAGTCTCGGCAAGGTCAATCAAGCACCTGGACGAGTGCTGACCATTAGTGCAAGTCAAACTAATGCAAACACAGGTATTGTATTTGACGGAACCAATGGTGCTGCCACAGTACACTATTGGTTGCAGAGACCCAGCGCCAGTGCATATAGACATGGCAAAATTGACATTGTGCATGCAGGAACCAATGTGCAATACATGGACGAATATGTTGAGTATCCTGATGCGGGTAATTTTTCGTATCCGGGCCCTACTGGAGTAACTTTCAAGGTCATGAGTATCAGTGCCACGCAGGCAAACTTGGCATACACCAGTGACGGCAGCGGCTCTGGCACCTTGACATATTCAATAACCAAGTTTGTCTAAACATAAGTAAGTTCATGTGGAAACTATCTCCAGCTGAACGGTTGGACTATTGGAAAAGATTTCGTAAAGAAATAGATTCAATGTCCATTGAATCTGCGCTGGAACATGTGGCCAGATTCTGGAGTAGAGCACCCTTTACTCCTTTTTACCTTGAGTACGACAGGCCAGATACTTGGCCAGATCCGTGGACTTTAATTGCCGAGAATTACTACTGCGATCTTGCAAAAGCTCTAGCAATAGTGTACACTCTACATCTAAGTGATCATAAAAATTGTGATTTAGAAGTGCGTGTGTATCGTCAGCACGGAACACTTCACCAGTTTAATTTAGTTTGGATTAACAATGGGAAATATGTTCTTAATTTAGAATCCAGCGAGGTTGTAAATAAAAAATCAATACCAGAGAGCTTAGTACAAATTATCAAATATTCCAGTGCTGATTTAGGGCTGGATCGTTATTGAAGTCAGAGGAATCAATGAGTCAACAAATACAAGTTACAAAAAGAAACGGCGCCAAGATGCCATTGGATCTAGAAAAACTACACCAGGTGGTTTTCTGGGCCACAGAAGGCATAACAGGTGTTAGTGCCAGTGAAGTAGAAATTAAGAGTCATATTCAGTTTTTCAACGGAATTAAAACATCAGAGATTCAAGAAACGCTTATCAAAGCAGCAGCTGATCTTATCACTGAAGACACACCAAACTATCAATATGTGGCTGGCAGGCTGATAGTGTACCATTTGCGTAAACAAGTCTACGGAGACTATGAACCATGGCCCCTGCTGGATTTGGTGAAGAAAAATGTGGAGGCGGGATTTTATGATAAAGGTCTTCTCGCCGCTTATTCCGCAGACGAGTGGAACACTTTGAACAGCTACATGGATCACAAGCGCGATGAAAACTTTACCTATGCTGCCATGGAACAATGGCGTGGCAAATATCTAGTACAGAATCGTGTGACCAAGGAAATTTTTGAAACACCGCAGGTGGCATATCTGCTGATTGCTGCCACACTGTTTCAAACATATTCTCGAGAAACACGACTGCGCTGGGTTAGAGATTATTACGATGCTATTTCCAATCATGACATCAGTTTGCCTACGCCTGTGATGGCAGGTGTACGCACCCCGCAGAAACAGTTTTCCAGTTGTGTGCTCATTGAGTCAGGCGATAGCCTAGACAGCATCAATGCCACAACCAGCGCCGTGGTAAAGTATGTGAGCCAAAAAGCCGGCATTGGAATTGGTGCAGGTCGTATTCGTGCGCTGGGAAGCCCTATTCGTAATGGAGATGCATATCACACTGGTGTGATTCCTTTCTTCAAATTGTTCCAGGCAGCCACTCGCAGTTGCAGTCAGGGCGGCGTGCGCAATGGCGCAGCCACCTTGTATTATCCCATATGGCATTTAGAAATTGAAGACATGCTGGTGCTGAAAAACAACAAAGGCACCGAAGACAATCGTGTGCGCCATATGGATTACGGAGTGCAGTTCAATCGTGTGATGTATGAGCGATTGTTGCAAGGCGGAGACATCACATTGTTTTCGCCAAAAGATGTTCCAGAGATGTACGATGCATTTTTTACGGATGCTGATCATTTCAAAGAACTGTACGAAACCGCTGAACGCAATACTAAGATTAGAAAGAAAAAAATCAAAGCAGCGGAGTTGTTTAGTAAATTCATGCAGGAACGCAAGGACACTGGTCGTGTGTATCTACAAAATGTGGATCATGCTAACACGCATAGTCCATTCAAGCCAGACCGTGCTCCTATCAAGATGAGTAACCTTTGTTGTGAAATCGATTTGCCAACTGTACCGTTGAACGATGTCAACGATGAAGATGGTAGGATCGCTTTATGTACTCTATCAGCGATCAATTGGGGCAATGTAAAAAGCCCACATGACTTCGAAAAGATGTGTCGGTTAGCAGTTCGTGGTTTAGATGCATTGTTAAGTTATCAGCAGTATCCTGTACTAGCAGCAGAACTGGCAACCCAAGAATTTCGTCCGCTAGGCATTGGTATTATTAACTTTGCCTATTGGCTGGCCAAGAATGACTCCAGCTATTCAAACCCCCAGGCACTACCTCTGGTGGATGAATATGCAGAAGCATGGAGTTATTATTTAATCAAGGCATCAGCTGATCTAGCAGCCGAACAAGGTCCATGCACTCGTTGGCAAGATCTAAAATATGCTGACGGTGTGTTGCCAATTGACACACGCAAGAAAGAAGTAGATGAACTGGTAGCACACCAAGAGCGCATGCCGTGGCAGAGTCTGCGAGAGCAGATTCTTGCCACTGGTATTCGTAATGCCACACTAATGGCATTGATGCCAGCCGAAACCAGCGCACAAATCAGCAATGCCACAAATGGCATTGAGCCGCCACGCAGTTATGTTAGCGTGAAACAAAGCAAAGATGGCGTTCTCAAACAAGTGGTGCCAGAGTACCGTAGATTAAAAAACAAGTACGAACTGCTGTGGAATCAGCGTAGCCCCGAAGGTTACATGAACATTTGCGCAGTGTTACAAAAATACATTGATCAAGGCATCAGTGTCAACACCAGTTACAATCCACAATTCTACGATGATGAAAAAATTCCCATGAGCGACATGCTGCGCCATGTGGTACAGTTTTACAAGTACGGCGGTAAACAACTATACTATTTTAATACCTACGATGGCCAAGGCGAAATTGATGTAGATAAACTTTCAGCAAAAGAAGAACAACTAGCTCCCATTGAACAAGAAGACTGCGAAAGCTGTGTAATTTAAGGAAAACACCGTGTCAATTTTTAATATTAATAAGAAGTCCCATGTGGACAGTTTGGCTTTTTTAGATCCCAACGGTGGTGTTACCATCCAACGATTTGATACTCTCAAGTATAGACAATTTGATAAACTAACAGATAAACAACTTGGCTTTTTTTGGCGCCCTGAAGAAATTGATGTGGGACATGACAGCAAGGATTTCAAAGAACTAACTCCATTTGAACAACATATTTTTACCAGCAATCTCAAACGACAGATTCTGCTAGACAGTGTGCAAGGTCGTGCGCCCAGTGCAGCATTTGGACCGTTGTGCAGCTTACCAGAATTAGAAACTTGGATTGCCACTTGGACCTTTAACGAAACAGTACATAGTCGCAGTTATACTCACATCATACGAAATGTCTACAGCGACCCAAGTATTATTTTTGATGAGCTCATGGAAATACAACCTATCATGGATTGTGCCAAAGACATCAGCAAATACTATGATGATGTGATAGAGTACGGCAGCTACTACAACCTACTGGGAGCCGGTACTCATACTGTGAACGGTAAAGAAATCAAGATTGATCTTTATGATCTTAAGAAAAAGTTATGGTTGGCAATAAATTCTGTAAACGCCTTAGAAGGCATAAGATTTTATGTGAGTTTTGCCTGCTCCTGGGCATTTGCAGAACTCAAGAAGATGGAAGGCAATGCCAAGATTATCAAACTCATCTGTCGCGATGAGAATGTGCATCTGGGTGCAACACAAACTCTGTTGAAAATACTACCGCAGGATGATCATGACTTTGCCAAGATCAAGGAAGAAACTTTGCAGGAATGCGAAGACATGTTTTTGCAAGCCGCTGCTCAAGAAAAAGACTGGGCAAAGTATTTGTTCAAAGATGGCAGCATGATTGGTCTCAATGAGCAACTACTCTGCGATTATATTGATTGGCTGACCTGCAAGCGCATGAACAGCGTGGGTCTCAAGTGCCATATCAAGACTGGCAGTAATCCACTGCCGTGGACACAAAAATGGATTGCTGGAGCAGAAGTTCAAGTTGCCCCCCAGGAAACAGAGATAACTACTTATGTGATTGGTGGCACAAAACAAGATGTCACTAACGATACATTCAAAGGATTCAGCTTATAAAATGATCACAGTGTATTCAAAAAACAATTGTCCTTTTTGTGTGCAGGCCAAAAACTTGCTAAAGTTAAAAGGACTTGATTATCAAGAAGTAAAAATAGACGAAGATGACACAGCCAAACAGTTTATTGTTGGCGAAGGACACAGAACAGTGCCACAAATATATCAAGACGGTAAACTCTTGATTGAAGGTGGTTATCAAGGATTGAGTCGTCAAGACGACTCTTGGTTTGCAGCTCTCAAAGGATAAAAATGTTAATCGAAAACAACAAGTACAGTGAAGGTGATATTGCTTCGTTGAAATTAATCAATGGCGACGAAATTGTGGCCAAAGTAATTGAAGATGGCAGCGCAGAATATAGACTAGAACGCCCATGCACTGTGGTTCCTAGTCAAAAAGGTATCATGCTAATTTCAAGCCTGTTTACTTCACAGCCGGATTTCAAAGTAACTGTTAGTAAAAGCCATGTGCTACTGCACTCCAGCACAGCCAAAGAAATACGCGACCATTACATAGAGGTTACCACAGGTATCAAAACTGTTACTGCTGGCAGCATTGTAACCGGGCTTTAATCTGACCTGAGTTCAGGCAGATAAGTATAGTTACATAGGACACAGCAATGAGTTTTTTAGCTTTTGGTAAACAACCGCGGGGCAAGGCCCCTTATCCCGAAGGAAAAGATAGACCCGATATCACACCCATGATGCCAACGGGTTTATTGGCTTTGTTGACTGACCCACTGGCAATTATCCCTCCAACTGATTTCAGTTCAGTTGCCAGTGGTTTGCAAAGTGTAACCAGAGTGTGTGGCAAACTCACAGCTATAGTTAATGCAGCCAGCACCAGTGTTGTTCTAACCAACGCTATTAAAAACAATGCAGGCGGGTTTGCTCTCACAGTGGGGCTAGGTGTGATTTCGTCAGCAGCTCAAGCAGCCGGCATAAATCCCAGTGACATTGTGGGCAGTGCAGTACAGAGAGCCAATGATTTGGTGCAAAGTCCCATACGATTTCTTGAGCAAGCTCTGAGAGCACGAAGTTATGAACAGGCCAGTTTTACCAGTAGCGGCATAGCCGAGGTGTTTGGTGCACTGCGCAGTGTGAGTCAATTGCTCACAGCTTGCCAAACATTTACAGATTTGATCACAGGCGGAGTAACTGCACAACTTGGCCCAGCTGCTGGCAATACTATTGCGGGCAGACGACTCACAGCATCTGGCATTTCCATCAGCGGTGCACAAATTCGCGCAGGGTTGCGCACAGTTACCGCAGCCATGAGAAATCTTGGCACACTCTGGGATCCAAATTTGCCAGAATGGATTGGAACTCCAAGCGGACTGATATACAGTTTGCGTGAACAGGGTATTGCAGAAGATGTAGGCTTGCGAGAAGCTTTGTTAAAAGAGTTCATATTCATTGACAACGATGAGGAAGTGTTCAACAGCAGTCCAGTGGCCATAAAAGAAGCACTCAAGCTCATTACCGGCAACGAGTTAAAAGTAATTATTGAACGCACGGGTGTAATACTGGCGCAGCCTGGCAACTGTCAAACCGCAGCTGATCTGTGTAGGCCAGATGTATTGATGACACAGAGCGCACTAGATAACATACCCTACGGTGATTTAGAAAACTTTGGTCGACAAATTGCCAGCCTTGGAATCACCAATCGCGTGACCTGGGAGTTGATTGCTGAAACTCTAGATCAACTGGATTTACCTGATATTGGATTAATCAACAACCCCAGCTTTGAAAGTGATATGGCAGCTCTTAAACCATATCTAAGCTCTGGCAGTGGATTGTTTGGCGAAGCCACTCTTACTGATTTGATTGGCACGGCCGGCGGTGCTGCACATACCGAAGCTTATCAGAAAATTAGCGAAGCCAATGACAGACTCGAAAGCACCGCTGAAGGGCAAGCTCTATTGGTAGCATTGGAGTTTTACGAACTGCATGATGATCCAGGTGACCCATTGAACGCCATTGCGGAAGCAAATTTAATTGCTGCACTGGAAGCAGTGAAAAATTCACCAGACCCTGTGGTGCAACAGGCCAGCGCAGATGCAGAAGAAGGCATTTTAGAAAGTGCTCTGCAATTGGTAAGTGAAATTACCAACGCAGTGGCCATGGGCTACGCAGTTTATTCTATTATTCAAACCATTGCTCAAGTTGCGACGGCAATTGGTACAGCCATTGCTGGCACTGCGGCAACAAATGGAGCAGACGGCGGATCTTCGGCCGCTGCTGGAATGAACACAGGATTGCTCACGGCCTTAAAGGATAACAAAGAAGGCTTTTGGAGTTTCACTAACGGTGTAAAGGCTGTGATATCACTAGTGACCAATATCATTGAAGCTGTGGCAGATGCCACAGGATTTAACAATCTTATTGCTACTATGGCCAATCCAAACACTCGAGGAGGGCAAGCTATTTTGGCCATGCAAGCAGAAGCAAGAAACACTCAAACACTTCAAACTTTGGGAATTAAAATGCCCAAGGTTGACATTGAAGACGAAGCGGCAAAACGCCGCGCAAAATTTGGTTTTGGGCTCACTACTGAGCAACAAACCATAATCACTAACTATGCAGTAAACAATAGACTCACGGAAGAACAAACGAGGGATCTAATTTTTATCAATGCATACTATGGATATCAGCGCCACTTTTTTGAATTGCAGGCCGGATACTATGAAGCAAGTCGCTCAAGACGCACAGTTGTATAAGCCGTTAATGGTATAAAAACCCATTAGAACGGTGTTAACAGCGTAGTTTATTTTCGATCTTTGTAGTTAGCCTTGACACTTTCCGATTTATAGTGTATTATTAGTCTACAATTGAGTCCGTAAATAGAACTACGGATTTATCAATCCGTGAATTGAAAGGAGAAATATATGAAAAATCTCGCCCAAGGAACACCTCGAGTGTTTACAGGAGCATTGATCCGTTTTGCATTTATAGTGACAGGCCTTGTGCTTGCATTTATGGTAGCTTCCAAAGTCACCGTGGCCAAGATGGATTATCTGCGAGCTCAGATTGCAAGCAACCCAACAACTTTTGTAACAGTTGCTGATCGCGAACGTGAACTCAAATGCTTGGCACAAAACATTTACTACGAAGCAGGGTATGAGCCCTTCGAAGGTAAAGTAGCAGTGGCTCAGGTCACGCTCAACCGCATGGAGTCTGGTAAATGGCCAGATGATGTTTGCGGAGTAATTTTCCAGAAAAGTGTGATCTATGACAAAGTAATTTGTCAGTTCAGCTGGTACTGTGAAAACGCAGGAGTTCGCAAACCAGTGAATCCTGCCGCGTATCAGGAAAGCATGGCAGTGGCCAAAAAGGTACTGTTGGAAGGATTCCGTTTGGACGGACTCAAGGATGCTGTGTACTATCATGCAGACTATGTGAGTCCAAGATGGGGTAAAGAAAAGATAGCCACCATTGGACGTCACATCTTTTATTCAGATAACAAAGCAAGATAATCAACCGAGGACAAAAATGAACTTCAAAATCAAAGATGAACAAGGTCACATTGACTACGACGGATTCCGTAGCTGGATCCAACGCTGGTTCAGCGAAAACTTTGCTCGATTAAGCGCAGACACACTGGGTTGGTTTGCAGCCATACTGATCCACCTAGCAACTATTCCCACCTTGATTGCCACAGCCGCAGGCCTGAGCGATCGCATGCCACCCGTGGACATGGTGTTGTTCATGTGGGGTGGTTTGCTGTTGCTGTTTGCTAGAGCCACCATTCTCAAAGATGGCCTGAACATTATTACCATTGGTTTAGGGTTTGCAATTCAAGCAGTGCTCATGGCGTTAATGATCTTCAAATAATATGTTTGTACCCTTGATGTATGCTCTAGCTAGAGTACCCAGACATCAAGGGTCAATCACACCTGGCCAACTCACAGCAGTTTTTAGACAGTCGATAAAAAATCCATTGGTAAAAGTTACCACACAACGACACGGTTTTGTGGAAACAGGACAAGTGTGCGTGAGTGGCAATTACGACCCAGATGAGGATCAAGCTCGTGGTCTTTGCGTGGAGGTGAACCTACTGTATCACCCAGACCAACAGCACTTGGTGTTGGATCAGACTCAGTGGCGTAGGCTTTGTTTTGATGTTGCTGAGTGTGTGGGTCATGAGTTTGTTCATCGAGAACAGGCCAAGCGCAGAAAATATCGTGCTATTCGTGAATATGCGAGTCATGAACATTGTTCGCACAAAAAAGAAGAGCAAGAATATCTAGGCACTAGGGAAGAAATAGAAGCATATGGATTTAGTATTGCTGCTGAACTAAGTGCCATGCATGGCACCTTTAGCATTGATTCTCCTGAGCTTGAAAACATAGTGATGTGGCGTGTGTACTCTAGTGCTTTTGACACAGATCAATCTGTTGTGTTAAAATTAAGGCAGCAGATTAGTAAATACTTGTGTCGGCTGGAGGCTGACTACCATGACCAACAAAATTCAAAAAGACCAAGAAGTAGAAGTAGAAGAACTTGAGGCACTGGAAGACCTTGCTGACGAAAACGACTACGGGTTTATTATTGGGCCCGACGGCGAACTCAAACACATGTTCACGCCCAACGAATTCAATCTCAATCCCCCACCAGTGGTAAAGAAGATTCTCAAGGTATTAGGAATCAAAGACATCAACATGCTGGACTTTGATACAGACGGCACCATACACTAGTCACAAAAAAGCCCGCCGAAGCGGGCTTGTTGTTTTGTGTTGTGCAGTTAAAACTGTGATAGCAGTTCTTGTGCTTCTGTGGTATCCGTGATCTCATCTGCGAACGCCAATTGCATGAGTTCAATTATGGTACGGCAGTCACGCTGATCCGATCGGGGCAGTGTGCTAATAAAGCTCTCCACGCCTTCGCGGCTACTGATAGCCCACATGATGTCTGCCAGCGCCATTTGTTTGGGTGTGAGTCCTTGAATCTCAATGTTCATATCAAGCCCTTAGTAGTTCAACAGTCATGCAGTGTAGCATGTCCACTTCCTCGCGCTCAACATAAAAGTCGGTGCGGGGATCTTAGTACTCGCCTGCTCGGACATCGTAGTACAACACTCGTCCATTGGCAAAATGAAACGGACCTTCCAGCCCCTTGCGGGGGCCGTATTCTTGATTGTGTTTGAAAACAGTGTAGGACATGTTAACCCCAGTCTTTTTTGTCACCGTGTGCTTCGTTGTACTCATAGCCTGCCATGTAGGCTTCGTATTCAGGCGAGCCGGGCTCGGCAGTGATAGGATCACTTGCATAGGTATCACCTGCAAAGTAATGCGGACGGGCCGGACGATGGTAGTAGCTGTCTGCACTGCCACGATCAAACGCACCACCGTGGCGGATAAACTTTTCTGCTATGGCTCGTGGATCAATTGTGATCATATTGCCTCCTTAGTGTGAGTTGAGTTGAGGGTTGTAAGTACGGATCAGTTCGCGCTCACGAGCATGAGCTGGCTTGCGGCCACGCACAATTTCAACAAGTCCATAGGTGTGTGCAAGTGTACCGTATTCACGGATGCTCTTGCACAATTCCCAATCTTTGTTTTCTGTAACAGCGCGGCGAACATGTTTTTGGATGCGCACTTTGAGTGCCTTGCGTACATTGCCACCGCATACTGTGATGCCAATGTACTGAGCACCTGTCACTGTATTGGTAATACAGTAAACAGCATGGTTGGTGTCCTGGCGTCTTTTGCGAGTGGGCTTTTGTAAGTTCATGTCATTATTATAGCAAAACGGGCCAAAACGGTCAACCGTTTGAATTGTTGCAAAAATGCTAAGTTAGTGCCCACTAACCTGTTGATTTTGCAGGGCTAAAAGTAGTACAAAAGTGTTACTTTTTTGCAACAGTTTTTGTGCTAGATTTTGCTGGCCAAATCCAGGAACTTTTGAGCTTGACGGGTGTAAAATGCCCGCATTTCCTGTTTGAGTTGTGCATGCCATGCGGCCCTGGGCAAGCCGGGTTGATTCATTGCAGACCAATTGGCAATTTGCAACTGCCCTAGCCCAAGGTTTTGAATAGCCAGGGCCGACCAGGGCAAGTCCCATACAGCTCGCATTTCGGTATGCGTGACCTGTGCAGAGCCATCCTCACGCACTTCATAGTCAATCATCCAGTAGTACAATTCTGTGTCAACATCATCCAACAGTTTGTTTAACTTGTCCACACTGATCATGTTGGGCATGTTTAGATCCGTGCCCAGCTGACGAGTTTTTACATCAATGTAGATGGTGCGCCCGTTTTCAATCAAGGCAAAATCCTCGGTGCTTTTGACCGAACGCGACTTGCGATACTGTTCGGCAAATTGATTCTGCGCAATGGCACAAGCACTTTCTTCTATTAGATCAGCGTAGGCTCGTTGATTGCCCGAACTTGGGCAGGTGATTTCAGCTGATTCCAGCAGAGTGGGCAAAGTTTGGATGTTCATGCCTGAATATAACATAAACAGTTCAAACAGTCAACACCATAAATACTCTTATCAGGGAATAAAATAATGGCTGCAAACGGCATATCGACACTGGCAACAAAAGAGCTTAGGCAAAAGGCCAAATTGGATCTGGCCGCTGCCAACAGAGCCGCTGTAGGCGACCCTAGAGCAACTTATGATTTGACATTGTTACCCACACAGTTTAACAGCAATGCCATAATTAACAATCCCAATGCAGGCGGACTTGTAGTTGGACGCCCGTGGATTGAAACAGTATCCACATTTACATTCTACGAAGCATTTGGCACAAATGTAGCAATATCAACCACACAGTATGTGAGTGGTAACAAGATCTATGCCGAGTCATCAACCTACGATGTTCCCAGTTATCAAAATGCCAGAATTGTGGTCAACGATATTACAGTGGCAAATACAGCCCTGCGTGGACATACTTTGGTAGTGCTAGATTCATACGGTGATGTCGTTTCTGGTCCTACCCAGTATGATACATGGGATACAGGTGGAGCACCAGGAGCCCGCGCCGCACTAGCAAGTGCGTTGGGTGCAGTGGCCAGTGACCGCATTGCGGTGTTGGTAGTATATGATGCATCGGGACTGGATGCGGGTATACGCTCAGCAATCAACACAGGTTACGGATCAACTAACAGCAATACTTGGGTATCACAAAGACAAAGTCACATTTTTATTGGCGAAAAAATTTAGTAAATACCCAAACAGGACAACATTATGAATATTGCATTCCACCTCGACTACACTTGTTTCACAGCCTTGGCAGCAGGATGTTATGTTGCTGTGACAGTGAACTAATCAGATTGCAAAAATGGCACAACAAGATTACAGCGTAGCAGGCAATTTGAGAGTAATAGGTAGTACCACGGTGTATGGACAACTGGCCATTGGAAACTCTGCACTTAACCTGGCCACTTTTGCCACCGACATGATCGGCAATGTCAATGCAGCCAATGCAGCCATTGTTTCAGCAAACAGCAGCATGAAAACCTATGTAGACGCAGGCTTAACATCTGCTATTATTGTGGCGGGCAGTTATGGCAATGTTGTTGTGGCTGCTTACTTACCTGTTGATCCCACTATCACCAGCATCAATGCCAATACAACCGCAGCTAACCTAAACATTGCAAGTTTACAAAGTAACATAGCTGCCGCTAATATCAGCATCTCTTTGGCCAATGCCAACATCATAAGTTTACAAAACAATGTCAGTGCAGCCAATGCCAACATCAGTGCCACCTACAGCAATGTGCAAGCCATACAATCAAATATTGATTATATCACTGGCAATATCTTGGCCAATGGAGGTGTGATAGCCAGTAATGTTTTTGTAGGCGAAGGCAATATTTCTGTAGGCAACATCAATGCCAGTGGCAATTTGATCATGACTGGCACGGACACAACTACCATACAATTCGTGCGTTCGCCTGACACCACAGTGACCAGTGGCGAGATTTATGGCAACATAGACTTTGCAGGAGAAGATGCCAGCGGCGGATCAGCAGGTACTCGTGCAAGAATTTCGGTAATTGGATCAGGTGTTGTGGGGCAGACTGAAATGACTCATTACACAGCAAGATCCGGCAGTACCACCCTGGTTTTGAATCTTAGAAGCAATTCGCAAGGTACATTTGGAGCCACCGTCGGGTATAACCAGTCCGTGGCCGGAAGGATTTCTTCCACAGGCCTTGGACGATCTTTTGACCCTGTGATGAATGACAGCAGTACCGGAACCTACACAATCAGCCCAGCAATCACTTCCCAGTGGACTGAATATGGTGGAGAGTTAGACTCCTTCAGGGAAGTGGTTGTGGCCCATAAATTTACTCAAACTTACGCCGGCTTTGCAGGCGGTGACAGAGCCAACATCAGTCTCACTGCGTATCACTCAGCCCTGGGAGGTTTTCCACTGGCCTACACCAACAATCAGCAATCAGATGTGGAATTTCATGTGCAAGGAGTCTATGTAACAGATCCTGCGGTAAATCCACCAGTGGTCAAACGCCTACGCAAGAGATGGATTGCCACCATCAGCTATGCATCAAGCACCGGCAATTGGACTGTGTTGGATCAGGTGTTGCAGGAAACTGCGTACAATTCAGATGCGACCAATTGGCCAGCCGGCGCCGTGAATGCCAGCAAGGTTTTTCTTCAAGCTAATGTCACAGCCGGCAGCCAGGATCTGGTGCTACGACTAGAAGCACCCACGGGCGCAGCAGTCACCAGTACCATTGATTGGCAAATCACAACAAAAATACGCACCATTGAGTTTTGATAATTTACCGTTTGAGTTGCACTAGCCTGATAAATCGTGTAATATAGTGCCAAACCCTTGGTAAATATCATATGATCTTTGGATACCTAATTCTCATAGTGGCTGTACTAATCTCAGCCATTGCTGCCTACTATTCAGTGGTAGGTCTCACAGCCATTTTTGCAGCCGCAGTTGTTCCCGTCATGATCATGGGCGGTGCACTAGAAGCAGGTAAAATTGTAGCAACTGTTTGGTTGCACAACAACTGGCAGCGGGTCGGCATGGCATTCAAGCTGTATCTCATTCCTGCTATCATATTCCTCATGCTACTCACAAGCATGGGCATCTTTGGATTCCTCTCCAAAGCACACGGTGACCAAAGTCTAGTGTCAGGTGACGCCATGGCTCGGGTTGCCATATATGATGAAAAAATTCAAATCTCCAAAGACAATATTGAGGCCAATCGTAAAGCTCTTAAACAGATGGATGAAGCTGTGGACCAGGTCATGGGCCGAAGCAGTGATGAAAAAGGTGCCGATAAGGCTGTGCAAATCCGTCGCTCACAGCAGAAAGAACGAGTCAGACTTCAGTCTGAGATCCAGGCCGAACAGAAAACTATTACTGCCCTTAGCCAAGAGGCCGCGCCACTGCGAGCTGAATTCCGAAAAGTGGAGGCAGAAGTTGGGCCTATCAAATACATTGCGGCCCTGATCTACGGAGATGCTGCCAGCCAGAACATGCTGGAAGCCGCAGTGCGCTGGGTGATCATCTTGATTGTTATTGTGTTTGATCCGTTGGCTCTCACACTCATTCTCGCAGGCAACAAACAACTGGAATGGGCTAGGCAAGGTCGCGGCGGTTGGATACATGATGAAGAAGACCGGCCAGGCCCAATTGAACGCACGGTGTTTGAACCAAAAGAAAAAAGTCCTGTACAGGCACCAGAGCCAGCAGAAATAACCGAACAAGAACATCCTCTTTCAGAGGAAGAACGCGAGAAGAAAGAACTTGAAGAAGTTGAACGCTTTTTCTGGCGCGGCCGGATGATTGCCAAGGCCCTGGACGCAGAAGAAGCTGAACGCCTGACTCAAGAAGCCAATGAAAAACTGGCTGAGATTGATTCTGCAATAGATGTCGATGCCATGGTAGAACAAGCCAAAACAGTGTCAGAATCTGAAGAACAGTTGGCAGTCAAAGTGCGCGAGCAACAGGAATTTTTAGATAATCTTGCTCAAGAGTTTTTGCAAGTAGAGGCCAGAGTCACTGAAACTGAACAGCGCCGAGCAGAACTTGAAGCTCAATTGGCACAGGCCGAACAGGTCAAGAGCGACCTGCAGATTGCCATAAACGCTACCACAGCAACCAATCAAGACTTGACTGCTGATAAAACACAACTTGCACAAGATCTAATCACTGCCAATAACACAGCGGCCAAACTGCGCATACAGCTTACCAACAGTGACACCGAAGTGGCACAGTTAAAACAATACATTGAAAGTTTGCAATCTGATTTGCAGGCAGCAGTGGCACTGGCACAAGAACGCAACGAAAAATTAAATGCAGCATTGACACAGATTCCTCTGCCTCCTCCAGTACTGGTGGAAGAAGTGGCTGAAGAAATAGTTGTTCAAATGCCCGACCCAGAGCCACCTGCTCCAGAACAAATCATAGCAGGCGAAGAAACAAACTATGATCCAAAACTAGGTTACGAACAACGCTATTTTAGCAAGTACACAGCACCAGTCACAGATCACAACGAGAACGCAGATTTTGGAATTGAATTTCCTGCCAGTCCGCAAAAAGGTGACATTTTTCTACGAGTAGATTATTTGCCAAGCAGACTGTTCAAATGGAACAACAGCAAGTGGATTGAAATTGATAAAACTGGCAATGACAGATTGGCCTACAACCAAGCGTATATCGAACATTTGATTGACAGCATTCGCAAAGGTGAAACTGATGTGGATGATCTAAGTCAAACTGAAAAAGATGAAATTGAACAACATCTCAAACGCAATGACACAACATTATAGTAATTTTGTAACTCCACCAGACTTTGTTGATGATGACTTTCCGTCAGTGCTTATCATTGATGCAGACTGGAATGACATTGATACCCTTGCTCTGTGGTGCAAAACTGCACCCTTGAATCTCAATGTTTACATCTACAGTGACATCATGTTGGATGAAATCTGGCTAGTACAGGCCATTAACAGTGTTGACACAATTATTCTAAACACAGCAAACAGCGCAGTGGATCACATAAAGAAACAGTTGCTCAAAGCACCAAATGTGTACTACTACGGAAACAAGTCTTTCTTGGCAAACAAGCAAAAGATAGAGTCACCCATGGACTTCTTTATCAAAAATTATGGCTGAAAATCAAGTGCAGCACATGAGCTGCGATTTTTGCGGCAAGGCTCGCAGTGAAGTTGACAAACTGATTGTGGCCAATGAAGCTGCAATTTGCAATGAATGCATTGAACTGTGTGCCAACATTCTTGACAAAGAACGCATTGAAAATATCAAGTCTGATAAAAAAATCAGCCGAGCTCTTGATCCTGTAAAAATCAAACGATTTCTAGATACCTACATTGTGGGGCAGGACGCCGCCAAAATAGCCATGTGCGTTACTGTGGTCAATCACTACAAACGAGTGTTTTTCAAACCTAAAATTGAAATTGAAAAAAGTAACCTGTTATTTTATGGTCCTACTGGGTCTGGCAAAACTCTGTTGGCCAAAACAATTGCACGATATTTGAATGTGCCATTTGTAATTGCAGATGCTACCAGCCTCACACAAGCCGGCTATGTTGGCGAGGATGTGGAAACCTTGGTTGGCCGTTTGCTATCTGAAGCAGACAATGATGTAGAACGCTGCGAGCAGGGCATTGTGTTTATTGATGAAATTGATAAAATTGGCCGTAAAAGTGAAAGTGCTAGTCTTCATAGAGATGTGTCGGGCGAAGGTGTACAACAGGCATTGCTTAAAATGGTTGAAGGAACAAAATGTCGTGTTGCAATGAATGGAAATAAAAAGCATCCAGCTTTGGAAACAGTTGAAATTGATACAAGTAATATATTGTTTGTGGCCGGCGGAGCCTTTGACGGGCTTGATGGTATTATTGCCAAACGATTACGCGGCAGCAGCATTGGGTTTACTAACTTGCAAACAACCAATCACACAGACAGCGCCACAGCTGAAGATTTCATGCGCTATGGCATGATTCCAGAATTTGTTGGAAGGTTTCCAGTCACGGTACCATTGCATAGTTTGAATTTAGAAGATCTAATGCGAGTGTTATTAGAACCAAAAAATAGTCTACTGGCACAGATGCAGTTCTTTTTTCAAACAGACGGAATTGAATTACAGTTTGATGACAGTGCAGTACTTGCTATTGCTCAACAGGCTCATGCCATGGGTATAGGTGCTCGAGGACTCAAAGCTGTTTTAGAAACAACCATGATGCCTTTGCTGTTCAATATGACTCAGCTGAAAAAAGAAGGCATTAAAGATTTAATCATTGATGAATCGATGATAATTAATACTGTTGCTCAATAGGAGAATTATGAGATTTAAGTCTAACCAATTGTCTGGTTTACGAGTAGAAGTGGTCAACGACCAAGTGGAAAAAGCACTGCGCAAATTCAAAAAGAAAGTTACCGAAAGCGGGTTACTGCAAGAACTGCGCGAGCGTGAATTTTATGAAAAACCTACTACGGCCAGGAAAAAAGCCAAAAGTGCAGCTCGTAGACGCTGGCTCAAAAAATTAGCCAGCGATGCTTTGCCTCCAAAAAGTTATTAGTATCAAAATACTTGACTTATGCAGTTTTATGTAGTATAAATAAAATGTAAGATGCCTACGGGGTCTTACAAGTCATATTTTGCTTAAAGGAGAAAATAAAATGACCACTTATGTAACTCTAGATCTACCCACCCTACATCGCAGTTTTGTTGGTTTTGACCAACTGTTTGAAGAGATTCAACGCTCTTTCCAAGTGAGCAAACAAGAAAACTACCCACCGCACAATATCATTCGCACAGGTGATAATAGATACATTATCGAAATGGCAGTGGCTGGCTTTTTGGAAAATGAATTAGACATTGAAACTGTGACAAATACTTATGGACAGAGTGTGCTGACCATTCGGGGTGAACGCAAGCGCGACAGTGAAGAAACCTGGCAATATCTACATCGCGGCCTGGCCACTCGTAACTTTGAACGAGTGTTTCCACTAAATGAAAGTGTGGAAGTGATAGGTGCTGGTGTGGCCAATGGCATTCTCACTGTGACTCTGGAACACAAAGTTCCGGAAACACAAAAACCCAAGAAGGTTGCAATTACTTTCTCTAAGTAATATAATGTAGGCTACGAGGCAACTCGTAGCCTTTTACTTTTGGAAAGAAAATGATGCCAACCGACACTGCTATCAAGCCCAGACAAGAAAATGCTTTGAAACATGATCCAAAGTTGAATGTTCAAGAGCCAAAACTATTCAAAGTAATTTTTGTCAATGATGAAATTACTACCATGGAATTTATTGTTGAATGCTTGAAAAATATATTCAAATACGGACCCGAAGCTGCCGAAGCCAAAACTGTTCAAATCCATGAAGAAGGCAGTGGTGTTGTAGCAGTGTATCCTTTTGAATTGGCCGAGCAAAAAGGTATAGAAACCACACTGCTGGCAAGAAACAACGGATTTCCCTTGCAAATCAAACTTGAGGTAGACGGCTAATGGATGTGATGCTTGATTTAGAAACTCTGAGCACACGCCCAGAAAGCGTGATCTTAACCATTGGCGCTGTGAAATTCAATCCCTGGGAGGAGGATGTTGATGCAGAAGCAGGTTTATATCTGCGCATTGATGTCGACGAACAACTGAGCCTGGGCCGTCATGTACAACAAGAAACTGTTGACTGGTGGGGAAAACAAGAATCTGAAGTTTTTGAAGAAGCCATGGGCGAATCAAACAGAGTGAGTCTAGAAACATTGTCCTCCAGTCTGAACAGATTTCTAGTAGGAGTTGACAGTATTTGGTGTCAAGGGCCTGCGTTTGATATTGTTATTTTAGAAAACTTGTATCGCCAGCTGGGCAAGCCCACACCATGGCAATTCTGGCAAATTCGTGACAGTCGTACATTGTTTGGTGTACACGGCGACCCAAGAGATAAATCGCGCAGAGCAGCACACAATGCTCTTATGGATTGTTATTATCAAGCTATTGGTGTTCAAGAAATATATAAAAAAGCAAAAGTTGTTAACCCTAAAGAAAGGGCCCATGCCTAATGTACGAAAAAGAAACTGATAGCAAAGTTGACGAACTGATTAGTATTGTCAAAGCCATGGATACCAGAATCAAGTTTATACTTGACGATGTAGAAGAACTAAAGAACACAGTACACAGCATTGAACAAACTGTGGTACAAACAGCCATGCTAGCAAACACCGGCAATCAGAGTTCCGCAACAGAAAGTAATAAAGCAGCTAGACTAGAAGCGTTTAGAGAACAAAGTCAACGGTGGTAACATGCATATTGTTCTTACACAAGCAGTTGCCGACGAATTACGCAAAAGATATACCTTGCTAGAGCTAGACAGTATGCCGCATCCTGACGGCCTTGTTCCTGCCTTTTGTGTGTTGCCAGTGGAGCAAATTGTAATGGAAATGGCATCACTTGAATCTAATGTAGCACTACACGAGCAGTTGATACAGGCTGTAAAAAATAACGATTGTGCAAGGGCCACAGAATTAAGTAAAAGTTTGATTGGAAAATTTAGTGGCGAATTAGACAGTTTTTACAGTGAAATCCTGCACCGTATAATCAGCACTGGGTCAACCAAACTTATACTGCCCAATTTACCAAAATAGCACCAGTGAATTGATGCTCTTGATGTTGTAAATACTTACATAACAAGGGCGTTTCTATCAATTAAAATCATCAACAAGCCCTGCGGAATTATCAAAAGGAGCTGGGAAGATGAAAAGGTTACTGCTGGTGGTGGCGCTAGTCACTGTATCAGCGGTTGCTCGTCCAACCGAGCTGGTGCATCAATTTCAAAGCCCTGCGTTTATACCGGGCAACGGCTACAGCCAACATGTACTTTCCATCTTCCAGATGGAAGAAAACAAAGCCAAAGAAATCAAAGCAGAAGCAGCCGCAGCATTGGCCAAAGCAGAAGCAGCCGCAAAACAAACAAATCTTGCAAAATTTCTTGTAAATGTAGAAGCCCGTATCTACGCCCAATTATCCAAACAGCTGGCTGATCAAATGTTTGCTGAAGGTGGCGGCAACAGCGGTAGCATGGACTTTCAAGGTACAAATATCAGTTGGGTTAAAACTGGCACCGATGTAACTTTGACCATAATTGAAGCTACAGGTGGCAGAACAGAAATAATTGTCCCAATAGCGAGCTTTGCATTTTAATGAAACACATCTTGCTATACACAATCCTTGCGACAGCTCTCTCGGGATGTGCTCATGTAAACATGGACCTGAACAAAGAAGAGCCTGTTGCACTACTGCCAAAAGAAAATCTAGTAACAAAATTACCTGACTTGGATGGGCCACCTATAACCATAGCTGTGTATGGATTTGCGGACAAAACAGGGCAGATGAAACCCAATGACAGATTGGCTGTGTTTTCAAAAGCAGTCACTCAGGGCGCAGAAGTGTTTTTAATAAAATCACTGCAAGACGCCAACAACTGGTTCAAAGTGGTAGAGCGTGTGGGGCTTGATAATCTGATCAAAGAGCGCCAGCTGATACGCAATCAACGAGAAGTATATGAAGGAAAAGATGCTAGGCCATTGAAACCAATGACTGTGGCAGGAGTGCTGATTGAAGGTGGCATTATAGGGTATGACAGCAACATAAGAAGTGGCGGCAACGGTGCTAGATTTTTAGGCATTGGTGGAAGCCAACAATACCGTGTGGATGAAATCGTTATCAGTCTCAGATTGATCAGTGTTAACAGTGGTGAAGTTCTAATAAGCAATGCTGTTAGCAAAACTATCTATAGCACTCAGCACAATGTGGGTGTGTTGCGTTTTGTAGACGCAGGTACCAAGGCCCTTGAGCTTGAAAATGGATCTGCTCTTAATGAACCGACTACCTATGCTGTGCGAGTTGCCATAGAACAAGCAGTACATGACATGGTCATAGCAGGCGAAAAGAAAGGCTTGTGGAGATATAAAAAACTTGCAGCCAGTGGCACAACGCAAATTAAGGAGAACAAAGATGAGTTGGTTCAATCACAAACCGTCGCGCCATCCCAGTCAGATGCCAGCGCAGCCCCCGCAACGGAGCAGCCCAGCGAGAGATAAAGTCATGCAAGAAGCAAAAATGATGAGAGCACCGCCTTCAAAGGAGCAGAGCAGTAAGGGAAAGTAACACATGGATGCACAAGCATCTGGAGCTAAAATGAAAACTAAAATAAAAAATAAAAGTAGATTGTGGAAAAGTTTGTTGGTCATGCTATCAGCGTCAGGGCTGATGCTATCCAACAGTTGGGCCAATGATGTCTACATTGAGCAAATAGGAGATAATTCCACAGTATCAATCACGCAAACAGGAGCTGGTAATCTTGTGAATGGAAATGTTGACGGATCAGGCAACACAGATGATCCTGCACTGATCAAAGGCGATCTTAACAGCGTGACTATCACGCAAATAGGCGCCAGTAACACTGTTTCTGTAGTGGTAAACAATGAAACCAATGGCACTGGAGCCACTGTGGTTATATCTGCTGATGGTAGTGGCAATAATCAAACTGTAGGCTGCGGTACAGCATTGGCTTCCAACTGCAATGCAAACACCATTAGATCTGAAATAGTTGGTAATAATAACAACACTGTACAAACACTCAGCGGAGGAACAACAAGAAGCACCATAGCCATAACCGGCAACTACAACAATGTAACACACACTGCATCTGGTGTGGGGTTGCATTCAGGAGAAATTACGGTATCGGGCAGTGGAGCAAACGGTGCACCAAATGCGGTTACACTGGTACAGAGTGGAGTGTCAAATAAAAATGCAGTTATTACCAGCAACGGTTCTAATAACAACGTTACTGTTACTCAGTCCGATTGAAGCTGCTGCCGCAGTTGGCAAAGTAACAGAACAAACTGGTCCTACAGAGATTCTGAGGAACAAGAAAAGTATTCCCTCGGCTGTGAATACTGGTGTTGAAATGAACGACGCCATTTCCACAGCCAAGTCTCGGGCCGAACTTACCTTTGAAGACAAAACCACAGTCAAGCTCACTGAACATTCAAAAATGATCATAGATGATTTTGTATATGATCCAAAGAAAGGATCAGGCAAGTTGGCCATCAACATGGCCTTGGGTACGGCACGATATGCCTCGGGACAGATAGCCAAAAACAATCCCCAGCAGGTAGCTATCAAAACACCCACTGCTACCATTGCCGTACGAGGTACTGATTTTTCCATGACAGTGGATGAACTAGGGCGCAGCCTTGTGATGCTGCTGCCCAGTTGTGATCCCAAAGGCGGTTGTGTTACAGGTGTGATAGAAGTCAGAAATCTAGCAGGAGTTGTGTTATTGGATGTTCCTTATCAGGCCACCATGGTCAACAGTGCCTATCAACCGCCTACCGAGCCCACGGTGGTAAGATTGGATCAAGCCAATATCAGCAACATGTTGATCATCAGCAAGCCAAAAGAAATAACAGACGCAGAGCAAGCAGGCATAGCCAGAAAAGAAAAAGGACTGTTGGATTTCAATGAATTAGATATTGACCTACTGAAATTTTCAAAATTAGATGTCAATGCGCTAGATGAAAAAACAGCCTTGGATAGAAATGACTTAGACGCAGATTTATTGGCCTACAATGAATTGAATGAACTAGACAGACAAAATGCTTCGTTGTTGAGCAACGAACTAGATATACCAGTGTTGCCTGGCTATGCCGCCAACAAGTCACTGGGACTGTTGTATTATTTCAATGAAGATTCCAGCAAGGTCACACTGTACAAAGCAGGTGTACACACGGCCACTGCTACTTTTGATACCAATAAAAATGCTACATTTACTTTGAACCAAGACGGTCAGACCATTATACAAAATGTCAACAAAGGCAGTACCAGCTCACTCACTATAACACAGCAATAACTCAGTATTTTTTGGTTTGTCCATTTTGGCCTAAATACTAGCACCAACACCAATAACAATAATAAAGTTGGAGAAAAAAATGATAATAAAAAAAGTAATGGCCTTCGTGGCCGCTATGGCCTTGGCCATGGGCATGGTTTCAAACACCAATGCCGCAGTAACAGATGGTGCGTTTAGTATTAATCAAATCTTTGATGTGCAATACAACTGGAGCGGAACTACCTTAAACGCTTCAAATTTTATTGCACCGTATGATTCCAATTTCCAAACTGTCACAGCCACCGCTGGTCAATATTTCAAATTCATTGACAATGGTGATGGCACTCATGGTATGGGATTGTACAACAGTGACAACACACTGAATAGAATAATCCACTCTACAGGACAGATAACAGCACTGGGAAGTGGAGCTATCTTTTATCTTGGTAGTGGATGGCTTGGAAATGTAATTTCCACAGCAGAGGGCTACAATTACGGTGCCAGTGCCAGTTTTACCAATATGGACACCAGTGTTAGTGCCGGTGATATAAGCAGTTACACCTGGGCCAGCACCACCCCATTGGCAGCAGGGCAAACAGCCGGTAGCGGCAGCACCACGCCAACATACACAGCAATTACCAGTGCTAATGTGGTACAAGTGACTCCGACTAGCAATAACAGTCCGTCGGGAGAAGGTGCTACCAATGTGATTGATGGCAACTCAGGCACAAAATACCTGAACTTTGATCGTGCCAGTGCTGGTTTTACAATCAAGCTGGATCAAGGTCGTGTGCTGGAAAAGTTAACTATAACCACTGCCAACGACTATGCTCCAAGAGATCCCAGCAAATTCAGTTTGTTTGGCTCCAATGATGGCAAGACTTGGACTACTATTGTTGACAATCAAGCCATAACTCTCAGTGACAGTCGCTTCACTGCATCTAGCGATATCACTTTTACCAATACCAATGCCTATGTTTATTACTTTATCACCTTTGACAGCACCAAGGCTCTGGATTTATATCCTAACATGACAAACTGTATGGCGGCCTACGGTGGTGGTTGGTTGGGAACTGAAAATTGTAACAGTGTGCAAGTATCTGAAGTCAGCTATTACTACAACAGCGCCAGCACAACAACCAGCACAGACACAGGCGATGGTACAGTGGCCAATCCTGGCACATCCGGAGCGACATCTAGCTTGAATACTACCCCCACTGTGGTCAGCACCGCACCTGGTACTTCGCAGGTTGTGACAACAGAAACCCCAGGCACCACAGTAACAAGTGCTACTATTGTGCGTGGCAACACTGTAGAGGTAGTTACTCATGCCAATAACCGCGGTGACGCCACAGCTGATAACAAACAGTTGGCAGTGGTGCGTACAACCACAGTGGTAAGCACAACACCTGTGACCACTACTACAACTCAAACAACACCTGTAACAGTGACCACAGTTACCACTCCTAGAACAGTAACAACCTGGAGTGATGGTACTACTACTACCGCCGACGGAACTCCAGTGACAACTGTGACTGTGCGTAACGATGTCACAACCAATGTAACTACTACCAACGAAGTTGTAACAACTTCAAGCAATCAAAACTATTACACTAGAATTGATCAATACAGTCAGTTGGAGGCAGCTAACAATCGTATGAACATGAACTTGGACAGCGATGTGTTAAGTCGTCATACCAGCAATGGTGAAGGATTGACCAGCAGAACTCGTAATGCTGGTAGTCAGGAAAAAGGCTGGTGGTATCTAGTTACAGAAGGTGGCACAACCAACACCAACGACACCTACTCGTTAACCAACCGTCGCCTTGGTGTTGGGCACGAAAAACAGATCAAGGGCAACTGGGTAGTGGGTCTACAATACAATCATGTGCGCGGCACACTGTCAGGGCAAGATGCAGGTGGATCACTTACCAAAGACCATGTGGGTATCTACAGCCTGTACAACCATAACAATTGGTTGTTCAAAACTGATGTAGGTTATGCTCAGAACAGTTTTACCAACTATCATCTGTTGCCAGACCTAGGTTATTCAAACTCTGGTAAAACCACAGGTGCAGATGCTTGGATCAGCAACAGATTGTATACGCCAGACTGGCGCGGCTTTAGGCCGTTTGGTGGTATTCGTGTGGAACAGAACAAGCGCAATGCACTGATAGAGTCTGGTGATGCTATCACAGCCATGTCATATGACAGTGTTAATCGTACTCGCACAGTGAGTGAACTGGGCTTGCGCTATGACACTGTGATCAAAGACGCTGTGAATTTTATGCTAGAAGCCAGTCACACAGATACTAGCCTAAGCACAGTTAGAGCAGGAATCAACTTTACTCCACGACAAAACATTGTGGGTGGTATTGCTGTAGTACAGCAGTATCAAAATGGTGTGTCACACTCCACAGCACAGGCAAGCATCAGATGGGTATTTAA